>Ga0126342_10009899_pt1 | contig 17066 bp, 14 predicted proteins | sample Cyp1metagenome_FD_92528 | JGI IMG/M metagenome (GOLD analysis project Ga0126342, IMG submission 92528) | Coral microbial communities from Lord Howe Island, Old Settlement Bay, Australia - Cyphastrea 1 metagenome | ecosystem: Host-associated > Invertebrates > Cnidaria > Coral ... | reverse complement strand
TTTCTATTCCTCTTCTGAACCAGAATTGTGATCACATCACGTCAAGTAAAGAGATCGTTGCAGCAACTTTCGCGGAGGCAACCGCGTAGGCACTTCTTGAAAGGTAACCCTCGCGTAGGCAGTCTTGCTTGGGAGGAGTGATTTGCGTAGGCCCCGCGTAGGTGTACTAATTTGTGTATTGCAGTTTAGCAAGGAAAAAAAACACAACTCAATTGTTTAGACAAGCCCAGAACAAAAGCGGTCAACATATGTTTTGAACCTTGGTGAAGGATATTTTCTTCTGGATCCACATAAGATCTGGGTAAACTGAGGAGTGAATGGCTGAAGTTGCTCTCCTTCCCGCCTCCAAGTGGTAAAACCTACCCGTTTTGCAACAGTTTTCATTCTCAAAAAGTTATCTAAATATCTCTAAATCCGAAAAAAAATAAATCTTGGCACCTCCAAGCTGCAGCAACTACCATGACTGGGGATGGTTAGTTTCTACCCATCATATGCCATTGTGGCCGCAGGAAGGTCCTCGCTGGCGGCGTGCGTTGAAACCACCTGTGAGGCCCGCCAGTGGATTTTCTGCGGGTTTGAATCGTCAGTTCTCTGGTTGATGGTTTGGAACTAATTATAGATAATTGGTTAATAGTGGTTAATGATGGTTAATCATCTTTAATAATGGTTAATAATAATCTGTTTGGTGGTTTGGAACCATGGAATTATAGTAATTATCATCATTGACAATATGTTAGACTATCATTATGGGATACTATTGTCAATGATACTTACCACAATATAGTATGAATGATGATATAATTACTATAATGATCTGGTTGGTGGTTTGGAACCATGGAATTTTATGGTTTTCCAAAAAACATGGGAATTTCATAGTCCCAACTGACGAACTCATATTTTTCATGGGGGTAGGTATACCACCAACCAGGTATCATATTTTGATTGGTTTGGAGGTTTTGAATGGTTGTTACTACTAATTTCATGATTTTTAATGATAAATTCACCTCTAAGGTCGTTCCAAAGATGTTTAAACATGAAACCCTTTAAACGTCAAACTGTTTAAACACGTTTAAAACTCGGGTCGATATATATATATTTAAACTGTCTAATCATATTCATCGTGTGAGAGTTGGCGGCCGGGAACACTGAAGTGATTTGAGTAGTAAGAATGGGTGAGCGAGAGAGAAGAACAAGGGTGATGTCACTAGCAGCAGATCTCTCAGTGCTTGATTCTGCAGGTGCGCACAATCTCATGCGCTTGGGTCCTCAATCTCTCGGAATTCGTTTAACCATGTTTAAACAGAACATTTGTTTAAATATGTTCACATGTTTAAACGAATTCACTGTGCGCATGATCTCATGCGGTTGGTCCACCATCTCTTGGAATTTGTTTAAGCATGTTTCAACAGTTGTTTAAACATGTTCCGTGTTAAAATGAATTTACTAGTCCTCTACTACCCTGGATGTGTTTAAACATTTTCGGTTTAAACATTGTTTAAGCAAGAAACTCTTTAAACCGTTTAAACCAATCCTAGGCCCAAGCCTGGATTCAACAAAAAAAATGATGGTTGATTCATCACTTCCGTTCGGATGATAGCCTCGCATCGCGAACCGGGAAGACACCGGCGAGGTCGGGAAGCGTCGTTGTTCTGCATCCTTTGCAGAACGTCTCGTCACATCACACGTCTCCAAGGCGATACGGAGGGGGTGATTGGGCCATAAAAAGAAGTGTCTTGAAATAAGATAAACCATATTTTTCAAGACAAAATAGTTGATTTATCCATAGTATGAGTATAGTTGATAGTTGACATGATATCCATAGTTTTATATACTATATCATGGCTATATCCATAGTTGATTTTCCCATATTATTTTCTCAAGTATCAACCAACTATGGATATAGCCATGATATACCCGTTGACAATCATCCATTAGTATATCCACTTAATACTATGTCAACCCTGGATTAATAAACCCCTAGGATATTTAATTGGGAAGGTACCATTGAAGTATCAAATCATGACTATTGGGGGAATACTGTACCCACCCTAATTAATAAACCATGGTTTATTAATCCGGGGTTGGCATTACCTCATTCCATCCTTTGGATTATCATCCTTTAGTTTTGTAATACCTCAAACAAATCCTACAAGAATTGACATGTCCCATTCCCCCAACTAACAGAATTAGACCCTGCCATGAGTTGTCTTGCAAGAACCTATTCCTCCAAACATTGCCAACTTTCAAGGTCTTTTTTGTTAATTGGAGGCATGGTATCCACATGTATCGCGCAGCAATGTGGGATTCCCAATCTTAAACCTGAAAAAGTGCAGTGTGGTCTAAGATAGTTAGATATTTTTTAGACTATCTTAGTTATATTGATATATGATATATGTTGGTTATATAATAATATATATATATATATATATTATAATGGTTAGACTATCCTAGACCTGCAAATTACCCCAAAAAATAGGGATCTGATTTCCAAGGTCGCCTGAAAAACTTGTGGGGCTCCCATTGCCTGGGACCAGCCGCGTCGCCATGACAGCAGGGACACCTGGGGAGAGGGGACCGGTTTTTTGGGGACGGGGACCACGGTCGAAATCTGGGATTTTGTCCATCTCTAAGCAAGGGATTTATATGGGAATATATCCCCATCCTGGGGATATCAATATCTGGGAATATGGGAATGTATATCGAAAACTCCCCAAATCTGGGACTATCATTGTTTTTTTTTTCAATACAACTGGAGTATGACATGGGGATATAGATCTGGATGATGTTGTGACCGAATGATGTTGTGATGTCACATTCGAATGGTGGCTAGGATTCGGAAATCATCCCGGAATGGCTGTATCATCAAAGCTATTTTCAGGGGAAGTGAATTAATTCAGCCAGATTGATGTAATCACTAATTTATACAATCAGCCAGATTCTTAATTCAGGGTTGGTGATAGATTTTTTTGACATGTCACCATCACAAGATATGAGGATTTCAATATCAAGATATCAAGAATTGGAGCTGCATCCACATAATTGACCAACTTTGGTGGTGAAATTACCACCAGTTCCGGTTCTTATGTTGAATACGACCGAGTCTGAAGATCTCACTTGACGTCTGTCGATTTTGGGAATGGGGGTGCTTTCGGTAATGGGCCTCGCAACTAATTCCTGTGTGGGAAATCTAGCACTGGGATTTCCGGGAAATCAGCGCCTGATGAGCATCCCAGAATTCTTACAGTCATTCAGCTTGGCCCCAAATTCGAGAGCTTGCCAACTGGGGGTGTACAGCAAAATAAAAAAAACACCAGTTCTGTCAGTGATTCCACCCTAAGCGTTTCGTGGTGAAATCTTGGAACAGTTCAGGGCATGACTTTTAGTGAACACACGCTGAGATATTTATCAAATCTCTGGTCCTTACAGTCCCAGATGTCACCAGCATGAATTGTCACAGTTCCTGGTGATGAGAGCAGATCCCATAATCAAACATGACTAGCTGGGAGATCCCTGTGCTGGATGTCATCAACATGTTCCTGGGATACTCCTAGGGCTTCACGCTAGCCGTGGCCGTGGCCGGATATGATATGAGTTGAAGTTTAGGGGAAACCCCATAAACCAATGGTTTATCATGGTTTATCATCATTTTCCCACCATACAAACTTGCCATGAATTGGAGGTAAATCCCATGTTTAGAATTTTTTAAGGTCCCACACGACACTGATTTTCAAAAGGAAATCAAGGATGACCCTGAGGTGTTCGCTGAATCCCCTCTCGAGGTAAGATGCAGAAATCAACGAACCTTTTGGATGTTTCTATTTTTTGGGGTCAAAAAATGGGGTCCTCCATTTTCAGAGACTCCCGGAACATCTATCAAACTTTCTAGTACACTTTCAATATCTATTGTCTAAATGCCACTTTCAAGTGTAGATTCAGAGCCGTTAATATCATTACAAAAAAGTCCCCCAAGAAAATAGAACAGCAATTTATCACTATTAGGATTTTACCGACTTCGATCCTTTTTTTCGGGGTTACTATAAATTCTTCAGTTTTTTTTTGTGACCCCCAGTCGCTCATCCGCAGCGTATTTTTCACTCGAAAATCTCTGGGAGCTGAACCGGCTGTTTGAGGCACAGGGGGGGATTTAAAACCAGATAAAACCTGGAGAAAAAGAAGAAACGTGGAGAGATAAATGGCATTATATTGGTATATATATATAAATTATAATATATAATTATATATATATATATATCATATATATACATATGTATCATATATGGAGTGTATATGTATATATATACATGATATGGTGTCTATAATATGTCTATAATATATATATATGAATATAACAATGTGAGTCTGGTCAAAAATGCTGTATTACCGGAAACATACATCCTGGTTGTGGCAACATGCAAGGAGGGAAATGACGATTTCAGACATTTTGGGTTATCCTGTTGTTAGACAAACCCACACATGGAAATGAACAAGTCCGATATCTATGCCAGGTACCAACATATGAGTATTCTTCATATATGGTTCAACAAATGTTTATTCTCCGGTAATCAAACATGGCTTGCTGAGAAAAAGAAACATTTTAATTCCAGGATTTTCCTAGCTATAAACCTCCATGGCTAGTTCGGACACCGGAGGAGCCACGCAGATGATGGGAACGCAGGTGTTTTACTCCCTGAAACTCAATATTTTTGTCGGTGGCAAAGACATGTTATTTTAGTTCGGCCTGGTGGGAAGAGGATCATAGGTCGTTCTTACAATGGATTGAACACTTATCACCTGATATTTTCTTGGGAGGGCATTGTTGTCGGGAAGTGTACCCATTGCACAGCTTTCTCATGGACAAATTTAGTTTTGCAAGACGACTGGCTGAAAAACCCACAATTGTTGTTGCAATTGTTGTGAACACCTCAACTGCACAGCAGGGTGTTAAACACCGACACTCGGACAGTGCATCATGTGCGCGATACCCCACAGGAGATTCTGACAGATCAGTATGACTCTTGACTTTGATGGTCGATGGGCATTACACTCATGTGTCTGCCCTTGGTTCCCGTTTTTACCGTGAGCTAAGTTGGTCATGAGGAGGGTCCCTGAGGTTGCAAACAATTTGCCAACTTCAGGGATTCTCCCACAGTAGAACCATATTGGGTATGGCTGAAAATGAAGGATTTACCCACGAATTGCAATTTTAATAGGGAACATCATCCTGGTTGATTACTGATTGGCTTATTGAGGATTATGACGCCCAAAAGTGGAAATCCCAATCTCCACCAACCAGTATGGGTGCGTCTGAAAATAGATGATTGACCCAGGATTCATGGCAATTTTTATGTATATAGGGAAAATGTGCTGATTAACCAGTGGATGGCATTGGGTTTTCCGGTTTCCCCCAGTAATTTTCAGGTGCCATGGCGCCATATCTCCTGAAAAATGGTTGAAATCCACGTCCCAATTTGACGTCCCATGATCCCCAATGTTTATTGAACATCTCGAAGAATGACCCAGGGACCCAGGGACCCAGGGCAAAAAATAAACCCCCACAGTAAAAAACAGGGCGCGACGAATGGCGACAGCGGAAGAGATTGCCCAGCGCGATGCGGAAGATAGCATCGAACAGGTGGTCGCAAAGGGGGAAGGGCGACCCAAGTGGGGGTCAGTTGATCAGAATGTCATAGAGAGAATGGTTATGTTATATGTTTATGATACATGGTTATATGATGATGGCTATAGCGTTATTAATATAACATGGTTAATATAACATTATATAGTCATATGGGCCATATGTATAAGATGGTTGACATAATCATATCGACCATATCATATAGTGGTTGTATATGATGAATTTTTATACGATATGGCCATGTATAACTGGTTCATACCAAAGGTTCAAAAACAAAAAGCGAGGTCCTCCAGCCGGAACAGGAGGATATTTCCACCCTGAGGATTTCACATTAAATATATATATATATATATATATATATTTGCATATATATATATATATATATATTATATCTTTCATGGAGATTTATTTGGATTTGATAGGATTTAATGGAGTCCTAAAATGATTTAATAGGCTTTTGGGATTGGAGTTTCAATAGGATTTAACAGTGATTTAGGTGGGATTCGATGTGATTCAATAGGCTTCCTCTTGCTGAGGGGAATCATGGGGAACGTGAGCAAAGGGGCGAGATTTCATGGATAACATCTACAACATGTAGAAGAATGTACCCTCTGGTAAACGTTTACATAGCGAACTGGAAAATCACCTTTTTCAATGGGAAAATCCACTATAAATCACCATTTTCAATAGCTATGTTAAATTACCAGAGGGTAGATTAATGGGACGATGGAGAAGCAACAATTTTTCAAAAACCAGGGGTAAAACGATATAATGAATCCTTTCCTCACAATATTAAAAAAAACTGATTGAACGCCGTGGTTTTGTACGTGCTGGCCGGGCTGAGTTTTTTTTAAGGCCCAGATGGGTCAGATTTAGACAGGGGGATGTCACCGTTGCCTGTTGCCAAGAACTGGGGGTTAACTATGGCAACATTCATGAAAACCAGAAATAAGATTATAAATGGTTGGTGGTTTGGAATATGATTTTTTTCCCCATATATTCGGAATGTCATAATCCCAACTGACTTTCATATTTTTCAGAGGGGTTGAAACCACCCACCAGATAAGATTATAAATGGTTGCAACATTCATGAACACCTAAAAATGATCAGCCAAAAATAAGACGTGACAGTAACTCCAACAGACGACCCAAACGGGAACGGGAGGATTCGCATCAACTTCATCTGATGGCTTTTGTCGGCCGATCGGTTTGCCAGGTGATCAGTCGATACACTACAGATCTGCAGTCAGGCCATGACCTGGGCGGTGGCTGAACTATTTTCAGCACATTTGAAAGGGATTGGTTTGAAACCTGAAGAGTTTAAGCAATGACATTTTCAGCCATGTTTTTTTTTAAGGATCCCAAATCTACGAGATGATGTGTTTTTTTTTGGAGCAATACAGAGTGGGATGAGCTCTAAAGTCGCAAAAACAACCTGGGCATCAACAAATGATGGGGGCATAAACCACCAGCATGTGGATATCATCCACGTGTAGCTGGAATGTGACTTAAATGGTTAGCCGAGTGGTGAATGGTGGGAGTTCACAAGCAAAAAGGGGATGGTCCCAGCTGATTTTCAATCGGTTCAGCCACCAAAAAATCTGGTGCCCAAATCAAAGCGAGCTTGAAAAGCCCATTGAAACCACCAATGAATGGGGAATTTTGAGCCACTCCGAGTTTGTATCCATAGACCAACGGGTAAATGCTGGATTGAGAGAGTTCCATTTCGTGCAATTTGATGAAGGAATACATGTTCCAGCGTTAGATTTGTTTTTGTTAAGTATCTGCTACTAGCCATAGAAAAATGAATACAGGCAAATTATGGCCCTCACAACGACCCCAGGATCGTTGCCAAATTGTGAAATGAATGCACCGTAATGCACCCAAATATGGCTGCTTTCAGATGTTTGAAGAATTATTGTATATTCATTACCATATCACTCAGATATTCTATTAGCGTTTATCAGTTATTTCAGTTATTTGCACTGACTACTACTTTGGGGTGGCTAGATTTGTTTTTTTTCCCCCCAAAAAAAGGGTTATCCAAAAATTTGCCAACGAATCATTATTCTTCCCCCACGTTGCCACATTTCATGGGATATCTCCCATGGTGCAAAGCCCTCGTTGTGGTAGGGTTGACTACAGCATCCGCCGAGCACAAATTGAAGGACCTGGTTCGATGCGAAGTATTCGTCAAGTTGGACCAATGCAAAAGGATGTACACCGACATATATATATATATGTATACAGTTATATACATAAATAAGAAACAAGAGACATTGGGAATTTGGCCTATAAAAACTACAAACGGTACCAAACAAGAACTGGGACGTGTAGAACCGACACAATGGATATGTCAATGAAGAAATGGATGACCAACATGTACTCGACGAAATGATTGGTCCCTTGAAGAACTAATGGATCAGTCTTGGCTGTCTTTGGCTACCCAGGGATTCACCTGAATCAGGATCCACTGGTCCTTACCAAGCCCTGCTTGGTCCATGTTTTTTTTCAATGTTTTTATGCTTGTAACTTTAACATTGATATTGATCACAGTATCTACGATGTTTGATCATCCTAGCAATTGGTTCCTAATTAGTTTTCGGTGCTTTTCAAGCACCACAGCATATGTCAAGGAATCTCACCCTTCAGAACGCCCCCACCAAAGGGGAAACACATGTTCAATATTCAGGTCCTTTCTGAGTCGTTTCATGCCCATGTTCAACCTGATCAGTGGGTCATAAGGGCATAAGCCTTGTTAGATAAACACTTGTGGCAGTTCTTGTTGATCAAACTGGGGAATTTCCGTTTTTTTTTCCCCAGTCTATGGCCAAAGAATGGGGACTATGATGCGTAGCCCTCAGGGGATCTCTACGGCTAACAAAGACTCTGGCTCTTCAGAGAACCACGACCTGGGCGGAGTAAGGGGAATCATCCCCAGTAGTGAAAGGCCTCATTTCAGGTTGGTGAAACCATGGTAATTTTGCGAACAATGTTAATATATGTTAATATATGTTAATATATGTTAATATATGTTAATATGTTAATATGTTCAATGGCCATATATAAGGCCTATATAAGGCCTATGTAAGGGAATATCCCCACAAAATATGGCCTTATATGGTACAGTACCTCCATTTTAGGATCCTGAAATTCCCATTGATATGTTGGTAATTTAAAAAAAGACCCTGGGATTTCGGATTTCTTGCAGAGGCTTTTTATGTCATCCGGAATGACCGCTAAGCCTCGGATCCTGATAAAAACGCAGGAAGACGGCTTGAACGAGCTCTACAAACCTCCCAAGCCGACCTTGCTGATGCTCTTCATCATGCAGCCCCTTGGATGCTTGAGTGTTGTCCATGGTATTTTCCATGGTATTTTCCATATACCCTCTGGTAAACTAACAGTTTGCGATTGAAAATTGCCATTTAGAGTGGATTTACCCATGAGAAATGGTGATTTTCCATAGTTATGTTAGTTTACCGAAGGGTATTTTCCATATATTCCTACGATATCCTACAATCAAAATAGCTCCTCTTGTTGGAACAGCACTTTGGATTTCAGCTCGACCAATGATATGGTTGGAAACAGCCCGCTTTTTTTTGGCCTTTAACCACGTAGTCACGCAAGCCAGTTTCTTGGTGGCCGCCTGGTGGTCAGGTCCCTTTGGCAAGTCATGGAGCAACCAATTGACCAATGGTCAGTGATTGCCCAATGATAAATGTCAACCAAAGATTAATAAACCATTGTTTTTTTAAAAATTAGGGGGATATTTTTTCCAATAGTCATGATTTGATACTTTTTTTATGATCTTAAATGATTTTTTAAATGGTAGCTTTCCAATTAAACAACCCAAAATGGGGTTGACATAAATCCAGGCTTGACATTACTTCAGCCCCTTAGATCCGACTGTTTCCAGACATTCTCCGGGATCACCTGGCAAAACCAAGGCTCCTGGGTTTCATCATCATCCTTTTGATCATCGCAGCAGTGGCCTCCATGACAGTGACCCTTAGACCTGACAGGTGCTGGAGAGAATTCTCTCTGCCGGGCAGAGATTTAAAGGCTGGTTGGTGCTTTGGAACATGACTGGATTATGACTTTCCAAAAAATTGGGAAGTTCATCATCCCAACTGACGAACTCATATTTTTCAGAGGGGTGGCTCAACCACCAAGCAGAAAGTCAACGGGCCGACGGTATGTTTTTTTGTTGAGATGCTCTAGGAGAATTGTGTAGAGCTAGATTGCTAGATGTTGAATTTATGTTTGGTGATTTTTTTCTGGAAATTGGATTGGTACAATCCTTGGAGAGGGGGGAAGAGCTGGAACGATGAGCCCTTATATTTTTGCATCGCATGCGCCTCTTAAAGTTGAACATGAGGGTTTGCACGTCACTGTGCATATACACATAATTATTATGTTTTATGACTTTGTATATCATAATTAGTAAAATATACACATGATATAGTAAAACATAATACAAAATAATGTAACACGATATATGATATGATTTGATAAAACATAGTATAATGTTATATGATATGATATGATATGATATGATACGTTATGTTCTAAAGCAAACTAATATAATTAATATGTATACAATAGTATAATGGAATATGACACAATATACAGGGCGGTTGCCAGTTGCATACATACATGCAGACAGACAGATACATGTATGCGTGCATGGATGCACTTGTAACGCATAAACGGATACATGCACACATCCATGGACATACACACATTTAATAAACATATAAATCATATAAACATGTGCATATACATATTTACCCTCTGGTAATTTAACATAACCATGGAAAATCACCATAGAAATAGTGAATTTTCCCATGAAACATGGTGATTTTCCCATGAGTTATGTTAGTCTGTTAGTCATTACCAGAGGGTACATACATTCATACAACAGATTAAGATGATAAACAGCAAGATGTGAGCCTTGTGCAGAATTCCCTGCACTGCCGAACCCAATTGTGGTCGGGAACGACATCCTGAAAGACATTTGAAAGGCATTCCAAATCATGTATGTACTGTATAGAATCTAGAATTATATATATAATTATATACATGTACATATATATATGTACATGTATATATAATTATAAATATATATGCATACTGTATATATTTATGTATATTTAAACAGTTTGTCACTAGGCAAAGAAAAGGAACCTGCCTTGCCATGACGGTACCAAGGAACGCCACAGGATCAAAGAGAGACGACCCGCTCTCCTACACCACAGGCGGGCGCCTTTTCGTTATTTTATGGGTTTTTTCATGGGGTTTAATATGAGATTTCATGGGGATATACCCAGCAATGGTATGGATAAAATGAAGTTTACCCTCTGGAAATTGCAGAAAGCTTTGTACAAAGTCTGGATCTACGCTTTCGGAAAGTCTGGATTTGACTTTGGAAATGAAATTTCAATGCTGAATGGGATCCTGTTAGAATGGGATCCTTTTTTTGAATCCTAAACCATACCCTCTGGTAAACTAACATAGCTATTGAAAATGGCCATTTATAGTGAGTTTTCCCATTAAAAATGGTGATTTTCAATAGTTATGTTAGTTTACCAGAGGGTAGCTGAATAGGATACCCATCAGAACCTACATCTGCAACCAAGTGGATGACCTTTTTTTTGACCTACAAATATGTGGGGTTGTAAACCAAGAGTTTCATGGGAATAGATGTTGGGATACCTGGATATTTTTGTATACTGTATATATAATATATAATATATAATGTATAATATATAACATATAAATATATATAATATATAATGTATAATGTATATGTATAATGTATAATGTATAATGTATAATGTATAATGTATAATGTATAATGTATAATATATGATATATGATATATGATATAAAATATATAATTATAATATATATCTATATGTATAGTATACATATATCAAACACAAGATGATAGAGGTTTGTTCAGAAATGGGCATGGGCCTGCACAAGTACAATTTTGAGGGTCAACCCACTTGGAACTTAGCTCCAAAAAATCGCCAAAAAGGTCGTGTTCAAATCCGATATATCAATATCTAGGTTATATTAATGGTATCGGATTTGAACATTAATGTATAACCATATCAATAATATACCATATTAGATACCATTAATATAACCTAGATATATATCAATAATATGGTTATAGATACATGATATCATAATGCCTCATGATATCGCCATAGAATATTACATATACCCTCTGGTTATGACATTCACAGTTTGCCATGGAAAGATCCACCATTTTTAAGAACGGTAAACCATCTATTTAATCTATTTCTATGGGTCATTTCCCATGGCTATGTTAAATAACCAGAGGTTATATATGGCAGTGTGTCAAAACCTTGTACCCCTGGTGAACATCAAAATAGCTGGTAAATGGATGTTCATCCCACTAAAAATGTATCTATAGGTATTGACCCATACCCATATATGTATATATCTCCCCATATCTCCCATGAGTATGAGATAATATCTAGTGATAGACTTTTTTTCACTGAGTCCTTGCTCCAGGCATTGCAATCTTCGTCATTGCGACTTGGGATTTACATCTTGGAGCACTGAAAAAAATGGGGCATCAAACTGGAGAAAATATGACAACATGTAGAAAACATGTTACATTTTATCGGATTGAAGATGATAAATATGGCATTAATATCCAAAAAATCTGGCATTTTTTAATGATACTTCATTGGGAGAGGCCATGAGGCCATGGGGCTGCTATTTTTGTGACGCCACGAGAATGGTGAGGGATTGGGGGAACCCATGGCACGCCAGGGAAGTGGTTGAAGGATATTGGGATATCTAATATGTATATATATATATATCTATATATATCTATATCTATATCTATTTAGATATATCTATATCTATATCTAATTTAGATATATCTATATCATCTATATCTCATGGGATACGGAACGGAGAATGTGGAATGATATAATACATATACGTATATATCCTCCATGAAAACATACGAGACTCAGACTGTGGCAAGGCTCCGATTGTGTCGCAGCTAGTACGTATATATTTATTTATTTATTTATAGGTTCTGGATATATTTGGGGTAACCAACTGGTGATAGATATTCAATACTTTGACAGTCTGCCATTCAGGGGAGAATCACATACTCAAGTAAAACTGCTTCAGACGATGTGTGGAGATGGAAGAATGCGAATCTCAGGCAAATCTACAATGTGCATCAATGTAGAGGAGTGTATGAAGCATTGTGAAGCCCCCTTTCGTTGATTGTGAAGCCCCTATAAAAACAATCAGCTTTCGTGGGCTCTGTTCATCGAACATTCCCATGTTTTAGAACAGCCATTGTATATCCAAAGTGGGGAATGGTCATCAATCGAAATTAATATGGTGACCATAAACCATAACGAACCCAATTCTAAGGACTTCCCCTTTTTATGCTTGCATGAGCGTTTTTTTTTTTAACCATATCATTGCATGTTTTGACCATGGCACACCATGGTGATTGTCATCCTGAACAAGAGTACCAAGGTCAGGTGGACTGACCCTCCATGTAACCAGTCACCTATACTATACTCACGAGTTAGGATTAGCAACCCCTCCACTGGTAAACCAGACTAATCCGCTGATTAATCCGGGCTAGTCATTCATTGAAGTTGTTGGATGTTTCCCTTCCAGTCTAAATTTGTTTAGCTTGGTCTTCTAAGACACCAGTTCCTCAACGGATTGCTGAGAAATGATGCAAAACCAGAGGCAGGCGATAGCCCCTTTGGCTCCCCAAAAATGATAGGGGGATATGGATACAACCATCGCTCCGTTCACAGCTCCCTCCAAATTCCACGGAAAACTTGAAAGCACATAAGCACATCTATTGACAATTAGAATTAATTAACATTAATTACCCTCTGGTTATTTAACATAGCCATGGTATAGATGGTCCATTTATAGATGGTTTACCTATCAAAAATGGTGATTCTCCATGGCAAACTGTTAAATTACCAGAGGGTAAATCAATTGAATCTCCAGCTCCACCGATGTTCTTTGCGAGATGTTTCCAAAACTGCCTACCGTGAGGTGATTTTAAATGCAGGCATTGCGGCGTGGACTGAACATAAGGCTGGAGACGCCTTAGCCGCTCCGCAGCAAAGATGGGTCGGCCGCAGTTGTTATTTTTCAGAGTGGGACGTTGGATTTGTCCTTCACGACAAATGGGGCAGTTGACCAATAAAGTCATGGGGTATAAATGTTTACAGCACCAACAATCATATATATATATACATTAATTGGTTGTAATTGTGTATATATATATATATATACATACAGTTATTCATACATACATGCATCCTGTTGTATCTAGTGTAAATACTTTTTTTTTGGCAAGGTGTCCATTGTTGCGTGTCGCAGCGACCGGGTCTCTGGTTGAACTCGATACAATGATTCACCTGGCGAAGTTTACATATATATATACATATATATATATACATATATATATATATACATATATATATACATATATGTATATACATATATTCCACATATATATATAATTAATTATATATATATATATGTATACACACGTATATATATATATACCATATATATGGAGATGCAATGAGATGATCCATATAGGTTGGCGACTTGTCAAAGGTTGCGTCCTGGTTCCTCCTTCCAGGATGGTCCTGGACGCCCCCGAAAAAAAATGATACATCTTATGGTGATATCAAGGGTAATATAATAAAGTAAAATAACATGTGATATAATAATATAGAATATATAGTATCATATCATACAATAATGATGATGATGATATATATATATATGAATATAGAGTGTTTCGAGATTACGTATTACCTATTAATACAAATAGATATTATAGAGTTGAGCCACTCGACCGTTTTGCTGGATGCTACAGTAGTTTAGATAGATCGATCCAGAAGATGAAGAAATGTGGTGAATTCACCTTTGAGGGAATCCATGGAGAAATTTCGGTTTACTTTTTACGTTTTTTTCGAGCAATGCCAAGTACCCTCTGGTAATTTTGTTACAATTTGCTATATATTGAAGCCATGGCCCATGGAAATAGTTGATTTATGTTGATTTACCGAACTTGAAGATGGTGATTCTCCAGTTCGCTATGTAAACGTTTACCAGAGGGTAAGCTACCGTATTCCATCCCATGGTTTACTGTTGTATGGTGGAGCTATAAACCTCATATGACGAGCATGATCCAGTGGCTGATCCATTTCAAAGCGGCGCTGCGGCAGTTCTGTAATCGGTTCCCAATTAGTCAATGGCCATGCAACAGGATCCGATTGATTGGAGGTACCTACCATATATAAGGCCTATTTTTCAGGCCTATGTAAGGGAATATCCTCAGAAAATATGGCCTTATATGGTACTAACGTACCTCCATCTGTTGGATCCTGAAGATCTCCCATTGAATTAGCTTAAGTGGCTACTTACCCATCGGTAGTCAAGCATGGCTTTCTTTTTTCTAAAATCCCACCATTTTGTTCGTTGGTTTTCCCAGCAAGCCTTCATTTGGTGCGGGGATTCTCCAGCCACGTTTGCGTTCCCACATGGGTTGATGGTATCATGAACCTCCAGCCATTCAGCCAGTCTTTGCTTCTCAGGAAGCATTGTCCAAAATGACGCAGGCCGCCATCTATGCAGCTTGGTGGAAATGGCTACCCAATGCCATGAACGACTACCATTTGAGGATGGTAAACATACCCACCCATTTATGGTGATAACTTGGGGATGGTTTATTATTGGGTTTACCACATTATATATATATATGTATATATATATATATAAAATATTATAAAATACACATCCTCTAGTTTGTTATTGGACAACAAACATGGGGAAAACCCTTCGGAAAAAAAGCAATACGTTCATGGTGGGGTGTTCCATATGCTAAATGACCAGAGGGCAAGAGTAGCTAAGTAGGTTGCATCCCACTCCCTACCCGCGCGCAGCTCAGGTGATCAGAGACGGGCCTCTACGGCTGCAGTTGGTCGGATCATTTCACCTCTAAAGCTGGGTGGGGGAACTCTAATGAAAGATGATCCACATATTAAACCCATTGAGCTTTCATTATCATCTTATACTGTATATACGTATTACATATTGCTAGTGTTTTTGAATCATCCTGACTAGTCGTCATAACATATCGGTGTAGCCGTACATTGTACGCGTACTCAAAATTTCTTCCCGTGGGAAGGATTGATCTGCTGAGATCGCGGCCAGTAGCGGATGGGCCCACTGCAGTGGATGAGTTCCTTTTTGTGGTCACTAATTAATGTCACCATGGTATAATGGTTTAATGCTGTTTAATGGTTTAATGGTTAAACAACTAAATTTTCTTTAATGGTTTAATCATATAAGATGATATAACATGGTATAACTCTTTAGTCAATTCACCAATTTACCTTTGACTTCTATGGAAAACACCGACCAAGCAAGGAGGCTTAGTGGATACCCTAGCGGAAAGCTTGCTACAGTCATCCTGTGGGTGGAAGAAATCCCGCACCAGTTGGTAACTATTGGCAACTTTGAAACACTGTCGATAATCGGATTATAACTGGATAAAGCATCTACCAACTGGTGGAGGATTTCTTCCATCTACAGTCTGTGAAATGCCAAACAGCTTAAATGATTTGAATGGTCCCTTGTTTGAAGAAAATCTGCTCTGCTTGTTGAACCCCCCATCGCTGAGTGCTTCCATCCCATGTTGTTTTGTTTGTCAGAGTCGTGCCTTGAATCCCCATGTCAAAGTTTGTTAATCATATCGCTTTTTTCGTGGCAACAACAGGTATTATATATACATTATATATACATATAGATATATGCAAATACAATCAAATACACTATATATCACTATACATAATATATATCACTATATTATATATATATATATATATCACTATATATATAATATACACATCGGAGTGCAGATCTTTTCCTGGAATATCCCCTCATTGGCCCTTTATCGATTCCCATTTGTTGTCATTGGCTGCACCGCCATATTGGTTGCCTCAAAACCCGTATGTTTGTTGATTCGATAAATCCCGACATGTCCCAACATAAATCCAGGAATCCTAGAACTGGATCACATGAACATTGAAACCGGAAATCACGATGTTTGATTGGCAAAAAGCAGCCGGTGTCCCAAAATTTGATCTTTGCAAGCAAACAATCCATCGATTGCCATGCTCGTTTTATCCACAGCCTATCCTGATGGATTCACATCGATGTTTGTTGGGTGTATCCCCGTTCTATGAACATAAAATGCTAGGCTTTATAGACCTCAAATGCTACTTTTTTTTCATGGGCCAGCGAAATCCAGTTCTCACCAGTTGAAATCGGTGGTAAACATCCCAGGATTCACAGGGTTTCAACATGTTTCAAC
>Ga0126342_10009898_pt1 | contig 17070 bp, 18 predicted proteins | sample Cyp1metagenome_FD_92528 | JGI IMG/M metagenome (GOLD analysis project Ga0126342, IMG submission 92528) | Coral microbial communities from Lord Howe Island, Old Settlement Bay, Australia - Cyphastrea 1 metagenome | ecosystem: Host-associated > Invertebrates > Cnidaria > Coral ... | reverse complement strand
TGCACCCAATGATTGCCATTACCATTGATACCCCAAAATGGCCAGGTCCTGAATTTGAGAGTAGGTCCTGAAAAGTTTTCTGGGTACTGAAAAAAGAGGACTTTGGCACAGGGTCTGAAAAAAAACGTAGGTGGAAGATTTAGGTATGCTGTTGGGTTGCAAAGCTGGGTTAATATAATAATGTTATATAATAATGTTATATATATATACATAGCTACCATGATGCCATAGATCTGAGGCACTGGAGCGCAGTGTCTCGTCCGAGGCGATGGGGGGTTCCAGAGTCATGGGGCATCTCCGAAATGGTTGGTTTATAGTGGCAAATGGCTGGTTTATAGATGGTTTATAGATGGTTTATAATGGAAAATCCGATCTAGAAATGGATGATAATTAGGGGTAGCTCCATTTTAGGACACTTCCATATGAGGATGAGGATGGAGAGGAAAGGAGAAGCTTCGTGAGGGTGACGACACCCGAAGAGACACAGCTCGTGGAAAGGTGGAACGTGCAGAAAAAGCCAAACGTCAATCTCTCAGTGCCGCTGCGGATTGAATCTTTGCCAAACTGCCCTGCACTCCTTGTCACTTAACTTCATAAGTGTACAGGAAGTAGGCTCTTTGCCAGGCAGATGGTTTGGTGGTTCTCCGGTTCATTCCACCAAAGCAGAGTTTGAGTGAAAGCTGTCGTTTCCTTCTCGCCGCTGTTACTTGTGGCTCAGAGTCTACGCAGTCAGGGAAAGCTGGTGGCGTAGACGTAACCAACCGACCGAAAGGCGGGCCCCAAAACAGATTGGTACGGAATGCATGGGTGCTGCAGTTGGACTGCACTTTCAATGGCTCGACGATGAAATGACACCATGACCAGAGTTTCCTTGAGACCCAGGACACCTTTAACACAGTTTACCACATTGTGAAAGTCACCACTTTGTGATTGCTCGGTGATACTGCCACACCATGAGGCGTGATATGGGCTGTTTGCAAAGCTCTGGTGAAGTGGTGAAGACTCCACGTGCTGACATGCCTGCAGGCTTCCTGCGTCGGGTGTCTTGTGCCGGTGTAAACTGTTCATCCCTGTTCCCCGATGGGACTTCAATTCCGTCCCTAGAAAGGCTCAGTTTTTTCAATGTTTTGGTGATGGTCAGAAAGTGAAGATATAGGATATATAGGTTTTATCCGATTTGAAGATATTTGAATAGTTTCATCATGGTGTTTCATCTCACATCTTGGGTGATAGCAATCCCAATGACTTCATAACTGGTTGGTGGTTTCAACCATTTTTTTTAAATTTTCCATTTCATATATGGGATGTCATCCGGAACCCATTGACGAATTCATATTTTTCAAGATGGTGAAATTGCACCACCAACCAGGTTATTATTAACCATCACTAACCATATATTGACCATCATTAACAGTATATTAACCATATTAACCACATATAATAGCCATATATTAACCATATATTAACCATGGCGTACGCAACGCTTCCCAACGCGCAACGCGCCTTTTTAGGAAGTGGGGAGCCGGCGAAGTACGGCGGCCGCGATGCCGATCCAGAGAAGCCCATTGTCATGGGCAAGTGACCGCTTTTGCGGGGCCCTGCTGAGCCCTGGACGGGGCTCTGGACGGGGCTGGTGACAAAGTGGTGGTTTTGAGCCCTGGGGGATTCACCAGGTGACAAAAAAAAGATGGTTTTTATGATGTTTAATGATGGTTATACCAATATCATACTAATATCATACTATTATCATACTAAGATGTTGAATTGGGGAGAAGATGATAAAATATGAATTTGATCAGGTCCCATTTTAAGACTGGTTTGTGGTTTGGAACCATGGAATTTGATGACTTTCCATTCAGTTGGGAATTTCATCATCCCAACTGACGAAGTCATATTTTTCAGAGGGGCTGAAACCACCAGCTAGAAGATGTTGAATTGGGGATTGAGAATATGATAGAATATTGATAGACCATCTTTCAAGGGGGGAAATTGGTCTTTGATATATATATATATACCATCTGGTTATTTGTCACATAGCCATGGAAAATCACAATTTTTAATGGGTAAACCATCTATAAATGGACCATTTTCCATGGCTATGTTAAATAACCAGAGGATATATAGACTAGATATATGTTTTGGGCCGTACCTGATCAGCATCCGCCAGGTACAGAATGAGTATGGCCAAGAATGACCTTCTTGGTGAGGGGTCCTCATCCATTTGTCGCAAGGCGGAGCTTGAAGCTGCAGCTGTTATGCCCCGGAACTGATTTCGTGATGTGTTCCTTTTCCTTCGTGGGGTCAGCATTTTGATGTTGCGTTTTTTTTAATCACCCCTTCAAATGGAGTCAAGTCCGAGTTTATCCAGTCCAACTTATAGTCAGACATAGATTTATTCCGAGTTCATCCAATTTACAACCGAGTGTCTGCCTTGGCCCACTTCCAAGCAGATCTGCCCAAAATCTGCCCAGGGCATCGACCTTGAGACAGGTCAAGATCCTTTGGCAGAAATAGGGGGCTCCAAGTCGTCACATGGTGGTTCCAGGTGGGTTCTAGCCATTGGATTTACTGCGGCTAGTGGGAGGAAGATTTATCAGAGCATCTTAGTCATGGAAAATTACCCATCCTTCTCTGTTCTCCCCATTGTGTTGGTGTTTGACCATGTCAGCCCTCGGTACTGTATCGTCCCGAGTATTCCGAAGTGGTTCATGGACTTGGAACCCAGGAAGTGGCAATTAAAGTCTACAAGACTGCGACGAAGTCGGTGAATAGCTCTGAGGACTCGTTTTATCATTCTTTAATGCCCCTGACTATCTCACATTCCCTATCCAAAATACTTCAAACTACTGTAGTAAGGTATCAATAGTTGATAGAAAGGTGTGACTTTTTGCTATCGCTCCTTTCAAAAACCCAAAGTTGAGCCCACAGGAGATTCGCCTTCAGAAATTCAAGAGGCAAATCCAAGTCCTGAAGATGTTGGAAGCTCAGTAGCTTTCGGCCCTAGGCGGCCAACTAGCAACAATCAAGCCAACAGGAAAATGCCCATGTTGAATGGGAAAATTAAAAGTATGTGTACATATATATATATATATATACATATATATATATACATACATATATATATATATACAATATATATATATATAGAATACTTTAAACATGTTATTTACACGTGGATATCAATGTGTGGAAAAAAATCACCATTGCCAGATTCGCAGAGGGTTTGCAGTGGGGGTGGCTTCGCTGATTTCGCTGAGGTTACAGGAGCCTTTCACACCACCGAAGGATGAGACCCTGTGGCACGGCGATTTGGCCAAAGCGACCCCCTCCAAGCTCTTCATGATGTTGGTGGACTACTCTAAGGCGTGGACTCTCACGTTTGATTTTTTTTTTTTTTTAACATGTAAAAAACATGTTTTTTACATGTTAAATCAAGAAGTTTCGTATCAAATTCTTGTGTCGCTCTCGTGTTTGAATGTGCATAATTTTTGTGCATTTTTGAATGGATCATTCATCATGGATCTGGTGGGAAAGGCTTTGAACCTGGTCAAACCCAGGGTACCCAGGCAGCCAGCGCCACATGTCGATTTTGTTCAGGATGCCAAGGGAGAACCTGCTCCTGATACTACAGATGGGGTGATGTATGTCATCACCGAAGTTGCACAATACAGTCTGAAGGACCGATGGAATTGATGTGGCTGTCACCCTGATTTCGAAAAATGTTGGCACATCCAAAATGGTGCTGTTTTTGGAGATGGGACGCTGAGATTTGCCTTTCAACCTGTGAATCCATGGAATGGTCACCATTTTGATCCGATTTTCATAACTGGTGGGATAGGGTTGCCACTGGAATCGAAACACGGTGGAACAGTCGCAGATTTCGGACCCATAATTGTAGTTGTGTGTTGCTTGTTGGTATACCATTTAATGCTCAAATTTAATGATTTGGTACATGCTGGATAGATGAAATATGGATGAAATTATATTAAATTCTTGTGAGCCAAGCAGTACAAATCTCGTTTAGGCCGCAACACCATGTGCTTAGCCATGAACCGCAAAAATTAGGGGCATGTGCCAAAGTTGGACACCCCATCATGGCCAAAACTTCCGAAACCTGGTCACACGCCGGTGCCATCCTGGGCGTGACACCGATGGCATTTTGGCTAGCCACGGGCGCCACGGGGTAGACTGCGCCACTCTGGGGGCTACCTTTAGTGGGATGGCCACTCGAAAGATGAACGAGGCGACGGACCAGGTCGATGGACGAAGGGAATTCAGTGACCAGTGATAGAATGTTATAAGTCCATATAAGTCCTACAACAGTAGCATGGTTTGCAACCTTCATCAACCTTCTCTTTCGCAACTGTCCTGGTGTTACTCACATTCTGTAGACAACTCTGTTGCGCGCCAGGTGAAGAATGAGCTGCGGAGAATCCCCACGGAGCTGCGTCAGGGCCCTCGGAGAGCTTCGCAAGAAGAAGAAATGGCGAGATGCACTGGACACGCCCCAGTTGGGGCATGGTATGGCATGGTATGGCATGGTATGGCATGGGTTCAAGCTGATAGCGAGAAGCCTTTGCAGCAGAATCTTGTGGGCTTGTGGATCCGACAAAAGTATCAAAGCAAAAAACGTGTGTTTGATTTGTGTTTGATTTGTGTGATGTTGATGTCATGGGCTGTTCAAAAGTGCATGGAGGATCATGCAGGAAATCCTCCCGTGCCCGGCAGGATCTTTTCCGTTGTATGGGGCATCGCTGGCTGGAACGCAACATCATTTGCGTCGGTGCTACGCTGGGCTGTCTGGAAGCACCACGCTGGACTTGGGGGTTGCAGCTTCTGCGACAAGCAGAAGGAGAGTCGTTGGAAATCAGCCACTCGGTTGATAGGTTTGGGGAGTGATTTGGAGAGGGAAATCAATTTGTTGCGGGAATAAGTCTACAGCGAAGAGAGTTGCCCTTTCCAAGACGCGGAACATGGGAATGAGAAGAGTGGAACCCTGTCACCGAAGTAGTGCTCACAATGCGCAATTGACGTGTGTATGGGTGAACGAATGCAAATTGAGCCGAATGGAAATTGAAATTGTTGCTTGCAACGTCCTGATTCAGATAGTACACAAACTTTGCACAACACCGCACGCGCTTGCTTTTCCTTTTCTCAGGTCACGTCACCATCAACTGCGCCATCTCCATTTGCGAGTGCCACGACAGCATCAGATGGCAGGGGACCTGCAAGGCGCAACAAGAATTCCTCCCAGTGCCAGTTCGAACCAGTTTGAAGCGATTTGACGCATTATTCTGATGCCATTGTGCCGTAACTGCCGTAGCTTGTGTCTCCTGCACGGCTTAGGAAAGGCCGCGCGTGGCGTTGTGGTTTTCAGCTCTTGGATCTGGGCATCGGCTGCATCGGCTGCGGCCACATCAGCGTCGCCCGGGAGCAGCACCTGGTGTCGTGCAACGCAGCGCTGAGCGGCCTCAAGGGCCTCGATGCCGCGGCCACAACGGCAGCCATGTGGCACAAAGCGATCGCGTTGCTGCACAAAATGCATCGAGGTACCCTGTTCTGCGGCGCATGCTGTAGGGAGTTCAAAAAAGGGGTTGGAGGCTGGTGCTCCTTTGATGCAAAAACTTGGAACAACCGCTTGAAACACTATTGAAACACTATTGAAACACTATTGAAACACTTGCTCACACACACACACTTATACAGTAAAAATCTTGTTCCAGCCCTGATATTTAGTTGATCTCAACGTGACGGCTTCAAATTCTTTTTGCGAAATGCTCCCAGATGGATTTGTCGAGCCTGACGTCGTTTCTTTCGGCACGGCCCTGCGGGTATTGGCAGATTGCGACTCCGTACAGCAGTGGCAGCAATCACTACAACTGTTCCAGGAGGCCAGGGTGCCCCAGATTTGGCTGTGATGAGTTTTCACCCTGGAAAATTGCGGTGTCACTTGGTGCCACTATACACTTTAGAGTTGTACAACACAGACACTCCTTGTCAGTCATGCCCCTGGGAACAAAAAGTCGATCATGGGCCTTGATAAATCTTGTGAACGAGGGGTATAATATGCACTAATGTATACTAATGTCACATTGTGCAAACATTTTTTTTCATTTTTTTTTCACAATTGGATCAGAATCCACTTGAAGTTGTGAAGATTTATGATGAATAGCACTGAAAGGCATTGAACCGCTTCACTTTTCCATGCTTTTCATCGAGTTTTCATCCTGTTTTGCAGGTGTCGGCTCGGCTACTCGAACCAGGTGGGCACATCTTCACAGCTTTGAGCCTGAGCTTGGCCACTTTGTGGCCTCGTGCTCTGGCGTCCCTGCCACGCCACGCCGATGTGACGACGTGCAACGCGGCCCTGGCCGCATGCGGGGCGGACGGGGCGGACGGGGCTGGTTGGCAAGCGGCGCTTGTGATCCTGAAGACGTTGCAACAGGAGAAGGTGGCAGATGTGATCAGCTATACCACTGCTATCAGAGACTTGGAACTAATATTAACCAAGGACCAATGATTTTTTTTGGGTGTAGCTAGTGAATAGTGACTAGTGCAGAGTGGAATTCGATGGAATTCGTAGGAGCCTTGAGAAATGCCTTGAAACTGTTTAATTTCAAGTTATGGTGTTGCCCTGTTGTCAAGTGCACCAGATTCAAATCGTGATAGTGAATCGAGATGTTGTACTGGTGCCATTGAGCTGGGCAGACCTGTCCAGATTCTATCGGTAGATGTTGCCCAAAACCACATCATTTGTTGGATCACGAACGAAGAAGTGCCAGCCCTGAGTTGCATAGATGGGGTAGATGTTTCGATATAGATCCCCTAGATATCCCTAGATCATGATGGCTTCTTTGGCGCTGGCAAGAACTTCCACAGACATCACAGACTCATTTGAAAGGTACGATCTGAGAATCCGTTGCAGTACACATTCCCAACATATCCAATACCTGCTGGTAGTATGCCGCACTGGCCGTCCTAGGCGCTCTGTCGAAGCAACACTGGCAGCTGGCTTTGCACCTTGTTGCTGAGTTGCGATCTGCAAGACTGTGACTCGATGGAAGATATCCATGATGGTGTTCCAAGCGAGGTTCATGGCACGCTTGGCCTGTTTGAAGAGTCGGAAGAGTGTCAAAAGCATGCCAAAGCTTCTTGCTGGTGAAAAAACCTATCTTTTTCGGATCAGCAAATCCATGAGAATCATTTGAATTCATTTGATCATCCACGACTGTTTTTTTGATGTCATGCACCTCAAATTGTACGACAAGTTGCCTCAGAGTTGGATGCACCAAACTCTGAGGCGTTTGGATGTGACTTGCCTCGCCTCGGCTGCAGCATGTCAGTCATGGGAAAGAGCCATTCAGCTGCTGCTGGCTGGAAGGTGAGGGCAATCAGATTTGCTGGCTGGGATGGTTCTAGTCATTTTGAGTCATTTTTAGTCCTAAAATAGGTGATTCTATTTTAATTGTAATCTTTTCCAATCTGAATGTCTTCCTGGAGGGTGGCCTTTTTGGCGACCGGTCACTGGGGCACGACCGGTCACCGGTCACTTGAGAAAATTGAGGTCCTGGGCTGTCGCTCCAGATACCATCTGCTACAACCAGCTACTGGCCATTGCAGAGGCCGAGGACTGCCCCAAATCTCATTAAAAGAGGACCATTTTGGAGGTACCATCTGGTTATGACTAACATAATTAGCCATGGAAAATCACCATGAAATTAATAGGTAAACCATCTATAAATGGGCCATTTTCCATGGCTATGTTAAATAACCAGAGGGTATACTGAACCCACCGATGTGATTTTTGGAGTGGCGAAAGACAGTTAAACTGTTCAACATTGAAACACATCTTGGTTTGATGCAGCGAATTTAAAGGAGCAGTGGATGGTGGCAACTTCACTGCTGGAGTGCAACGTCGATGCACAGAAGTAGATAGAATGAGTTGTTTGTCATCCACCAATCCGCCGTTTTCAAAGTTTCCAGCGGACAGGCATCAACACAGCGAAAATATACTCAGGATTTCATTCATATTGATAGCTCAGCACTGTGGGTCCTCACATCCTAAGAGATTTGATCACGGCCCCAAGATGCGTTGCGATGATGATTTGGGACAGCACGCGGACTGGACCCTACTTACTTTATCTCTTGTCAGATCATATCATTTCAATCCAAAAGGATGAAATCGATCCAGATCCAGCTGTTCTTCGTTTGAACTTTGTTAAGCAATGCTAAGCAAGCTGGCCTCCCAGGCTTGCAGGGTAGCAGCTGTTTGGCAGATGTGGTGAGCTTCAACAGCGCCATCAGTTCCATGCAGAACCTTGGATGGCAAGTGCTAGAAGTGCCAGTAATTTCTACAACCTGATCGCTGTTCCCCTGTTGGAATTGCTTTGATTACCCCATCCGCGGCATCATCATTGAAGAAATCAAAGAGTGTCACTCCGCATTGCTTCTTGTGCGCAGAACAGCATGATGGCAAGTGCCACTTCAAATTTCGGATCTCAGCCTCTCAGCTGACTCAGCCTTACAAGACATTTCACGTTTAGAGATCAATGGTGTCACCTGTCACCGAAACAACATCTGATTTTAGGAAGGCTCGAGCCTGGACCCGAGCCTTTCAGAAGATGTGCCTTGGTGCAGGATGCTGCGGCTGTCGGGTTCAGGGGACCGGGCCAGACTTTGTCAAGTCGTTGAATTTGGCTCGGCCGAGTTCGTCAAATGATCCATGTAAAAGGCATATCGCAGATCTGTTTCGAATTCTTTCGACATGTTCAGAAGGTTTGCCGGATCCACCCGACCTGCTTCAACTTTGGATTATAGAAGAACATGAAAAACCCAGGTGCGCCCTTCGAGTGGCACCGCTGCAGCCGGATGTGGTGACCTTCAGCGCTTTGGTGAGTGCCGCGGAAAAAGCCCAACGCTGGAGCTTAGCCACGCAGCTGCTGGGAGGTCTCCGATGGTGGGAGAAGATTCCGACGGAAGATTTTTTTTAAATGAAATGACAAATTGGCTGATGATTAAACTTTTTTGAAATGATGAATATTGATGATTTAAAGCATATCTGAAGGATTTTGAAAGCACAGTCTGATCTTTTCCTCCCAAGACCACTGTGTCAGGTTGGTCTCCGGGCTTGGTGGCCTTCAATGCTGCCATGGCCGCTTGTGAGAAGGGCCTTGGCTGGCGTCCGGGCCTGGAGCTTCTCCACACCATGAGGAGGTGGTTTTTGGTGAGCTGAAAACATCTTGAAACAGCGTTTGACTATAGAGAACTTGTCAAGCTTGTCAATCCAGGATTGATGAAAACTGTAGTTTGGGAAGGATAATCCATGATAATCCCAAGATATCCTGGGATGGGATAGCTTCAAGACATTGCAACATGTTGAACCTGTTCACATGTTGCAATTCCAAGGGATTTTTCAGTCTGTGGGACCAGGCGCCAGCTGAAACCAGACGCCACTAGCTTCATTTCCCTGATTGCCTGTGCTGCAAGAAGCACTGCCTGGGAGATTTCTGTAATGCTCTGGCAGGCCACGCCATTCGCCGATTTTCATGCGGCTTGCTGTGCAATACTGTGCAATGCTGTGTACACTGTACCCATTGATCTCGGAGCTGCAAAGTACAGAGTTCTAGTTTTGAGTTGAACGTCGCAGGATTTGGATGCCCATCTTCGGTTGTCAGCTTCACAACGTTACTCCCTGATGCTGGCCTATGAGTCACTACTGTCTGCCTACGTGCTCGTGGGGCAAGGGACACACGCGGCCTCGTTGATGGACAGCATTTGTGAAGAAGGCACGGCAGAAAACATGTGGATGACTAGATATGACTAGCGATTGCAGCGCAGACAAAGGCTAAAGCCCTAGAGAGAATCAAGCGGCGGTTTTGCGGCCAAAGAACAGCCAGACTCAGCTCAGCTTCAGCACCACTAAACTGGCGAAAATCTTCAGAACAGATGGTGTTGTAGGATCCCAGTAACAAAGTGTTCGCAAAGGAACAAAGGAACCATCAGAAAGCAGCGGCACTGACACAGCCAGTCCTCAGCTTGCCATCCTGCAGGTGCATCGTTGCTCTCCAAAACACCCTGGTGATGCCTTGATAGTTGGATCATTCCTTGGAGATTGGACACTTCAGTTTTCTTCCACGGTTTGATCGTTTGCAGATAGCAGATGGCATAGAGGCAGTGGCGTATATATATATACATATATTAATGTATACGTGTATATATATATAACTATATAATATTATATAATTATATAATATAACTATGTTATATATATACACAATATACTCCTTGGCAAGTGCTAAAGGCTCTTGAGCCGAGGTTGAATCCCCTTTGTTTCACAGCAGCTCTGAGTGCAAAGGGCGAAAAGATCTGCTGCGCAGAGTGCCACTGAGATCAATGAAGCAACGGGATCTGATGGGATTTGATGAGATCTGGGTGCAACATTTATCTGGCCAAATATCTTGAACAAGCACCAAAACATACCAAAACTGAGCCCAAAACTGACTGGATATCCACATCAACAATCATCAACAATCACCCATCTGCCCATCCGTCTGCATAACCAGTTGGTCGCCCAAAAGGTCGTCGGTTTTAACGCGTGGCCAAAAATGGCAGGATTACTTTGCCCTGAAGCGCGAGAAGAACAAACCCCTGTCCCGCGAGTCGATCAAGGTCCCGAAACTGGAACTGGGTCCCGATCACTGGATAAATTAGATCATCAGGTCGCCCAAAAAATAGTCAATGTCTCAGCACTAATTACTATATATTATTAGGTTTCATATGGTTTCATACTGTAACAGAAATTGAGTCAAGATCTATTAAGATATCATGAGGTGCTATGACAATGATTCGTAAATACAGCACATATCAATCTACATCTGCCATCCGCGACTACCCGACCTCTGTAGGCGTGTGCCCGTGCCATCATCTTGGTGGTTGCGGGTCTCCACGCGAAGGGCTTGGTGCACTTGGCATCTTGGCGCCTGAAGCCAGGGATCCGGATTCCGATTAGCACTCAGTGATTGTGGTAAAGAAATGAGGGTCAAAACTACCATCATTCCTTTACCACAATCATTGAGTGCTATTGGCTAATATTGCTATTGACTACTGCTTTCAAATTATGCTGGGCCGGGTTGAACGCCAAAGAAGTCATGAGTGCCGTGGCGCCTCAGGACCTGAAACCAGAGAATCTGATGATGTTCAACGGTCGCCTGAAGCTGATCGATGTGGATGGCTGTGTACCCATTGACAGCGAGGTGCTGCGAAAACCACATGTGGGATGGGGCCACGTGGACGACGGGATACGACGGGTTTCCGTTGCGGCTGGCTCCTGTCAGGTCTCGATCAATGACTCCTCCATTTCCTTCTCTCCATGCTACTGCGCACCAGAGTGGGCCAGGTGGGCTATGAATCATGGAGTATCATTGACAGTATCATTGAGTTCTGAATCCGAAGGCTTCAGGATGACATGCTTACTTGATCATTTTGATGTTACTCTACTTGATCTTATTTCAATGTCATCCTGATCATCCTGTTTCTGGCCTCGTTGGAAAAAGCTGCCTTTGACGTTGACGGGAAACGTCTGTTGCATTGCAGTGGGCATGGGTTCAGAGGGTCACTTCTTGTCGCAGGTTCCTCATTGACGAAGCCGAGAACAAGATCATTGCGCGGCCACACTTGGATGTTGCTGGACCGCACAGTGGCGTGTTATCCTTCTTCCATAGCAGACCCCAAGGTGCCAACTAAAATCATACCTTACACCCAAACCTTACATAGCTATGGAAAATCACCATTTTTAATGGGAAAATCCACTATAAATGGTAATTTTCAATAGCTATGTTAGTTTACCAGAGGGTACACCCAAACCTTCATGACAATTATGCCACAAGTCTTTGTTGTACTGCCACAGGTTTGGAGCATTGGCATCACGCTCTGCGAACTTGTCACGAATCTTGGCTTCAATGGCTGTTGCCTTGCCCGGTAAGTTCGAGAGGCTGCTGAGTTGCGAATTCTTCAGTATCTCACATACTATCTCCATCTTGTGATGCTGAGCATAGTTTTTCTTTGCAACTCTTTTTTGCCACTTGAGCCACGTTCTAAACCCTTGTGTTCATGTTAAGCAAGTGGCCCCTTGTAAGGGTGTGCCGTAAGCAAAACTGTGGTGCGCGTAAGCCAGCGCAAGCTCCGCGTAAGAAAAGATATGCGCGTAAGCAAAACCTGTGCGCGCGTAAGCAAAACGTAAGCAATGGCGTAAGCATTTCCTTATTTGGTGCCAGGATGTAAGACATTTAGAACATGGCTCACATAGGCATAGGATCAAATAGGATCACTCACTGATCGTTTTTTCAAAGTATTTCAAAGTCCTGGAACCTGAATAGCCATTGTCCGGTTTGTGGAGACTCTAAGGTTGGACGCGATTCTCAAGCCCATGTACGGCAACTTCTTGCGAAATGGTCACTCCCACAGAGAAGCAGGCCCGCTATCGCCAGTATCTCCTGGTGCGGTGACCATCACAGTGTTTGTGACGTTTGTGACCATGACCGCCTACCTGGCCAGGCTTCTTATTCATGGATTGGTTGGGACACATCACTCGCGCGCCCGTCCCCAAGAGCATCGAACGCTTCGACAAGGACTTCCACAAGCTCATCGTCTGGGGGCCCTGGGAGCCCTGGTGATCAGCAGCATGTCGCCCATTGTCGCCCACCGCTAATACATTGACATGGTTCATCAATGGCTGCCCAGGTGGATGGGCTGTTGGTCTGTGACCACGTGAAACGGAACCTTGGAAGATAGGCCAAGAAGGCCAACATGGGCCATTCCCGCCGGTCGCGGGGCGTTTTTTTTTGAGGGGTAACCACAACAAAACAACCAAAATCGCATCCAATACGGAAGATTGATGAAGATTGTCAGATGTCAAACCAGAAACAGTTCTTGAATAGCACATAATGGCACCAGAAAGTAACAACTGATGATGGTAAATGGTACCGACATCCGCTGGAACCTAGGAAGTCTTTGGCCCAGTGTCTCTCTGATCCCTACATCTTTGAGAGCACCGCCGGCGCCACTCAATCTGAGTTGCACGAGGGCGAGTGTCTCGTCGCAGGGGCTTTTTTTCCATGGTAAACCGGGCAGCGTGAAGTTCTGAAGGGTTATCTTGCCTCACCTGGCAGGCACTATTCACGGGTTGACTCGCTTGACTCGGTTGACTGGTCGTGAATTTTCTCAGGAAGGTACAACGCCAACACCGTCATCGCTTCGAAGATACTTCCAGCTTCTTGGAAGCAACTCAAGTAGACCAGCAGAGCTGGGCGTTCCATTCAGAATCTTCAGCACCGTGTAGTGGCTACACCGTGTAGTGGCTAAATTTTCTTGCACTAGACTTTACATGACTTTACAATCTATACATCATTTTACATGGGAAGTTTGGGAGCCAGGCAAAGCACCTTTGTACAAGGGCACGTTGTACAAGCTCAACACCGTGGCCTGGCTGTGGGGGTGTCGGGGATGGTGTCGGAATGTGTCGGAATCCATCGGACATCCATTGGAATCTGAGGATGGAAATCCTGACGATGCTGCTCACTGGCTGAAGCGCGACATGTGGGTTGCCTGCGATGCTTGGCTGTAAGAATCACAAAGATGGAAATGGCTGCTTTGCTGTAAGGACCCAGGATAAATCATTGATGTAATTGGGTGGTCGATCATCTCGACAGATTGAAAAACATGAGTGTGTTTCCCATATTTTTTCCACGATGTTTGATGCATCGCTTGTGCTTGTGAATCTGCGCGTGACCAAGATGTCTTTGTAGGTCTTCTCAGTCTGACATATAAATGAAGAATCTTGGCAGCCTTGCGCCACATATTGCTGGGGTTCACTGCGTCTCGGGCAAGGATGGCTCCTTGTGCTATTTCAGCATCAAGGAGAACAAGCGTTTGGTGCTCTTGGATGGCGTGAAGCTGGCTGGTGCGAAGGCAGCGAAAAAAACTTATCACCTTTTGGTCCTTTGGTCCTTTGGTGATGGAGATCGTGGAAAATGAATTTCCAAAGCTGATCAAAGCTGATCAAAGCTGTTTTGTCCATGATTTGCTGAGCACGACACATCCAGAAGCAGACCATTTATGATTTTTCACATTCGCCCCCACTTCCACTTCGAAGTGCACCTCCCCAAATCTCGAGGTGGAAAACATGACCAGCTCTGCTCGGCAGTTTGCCTTCAAGTTGGATTGCATCAACAGCGCAACTTGACGAAATCCAATGGGGTTGGCTGTGGTGGCTATGGTAGGCATTGTGGGGAACCTTCCGAGCATTTCGAGTTCTCAGTCGCTCCAGTTCTTTTTTCGCATCGACTGTGACCCGAGGACGACCACGAGCAGGACATTAGCATGTGCTTCTCTGCTGAGTCCGAGGCAGACTATGGGCCTCTTGGCATGACGTGGCTACGTGGCTATGACCTCCGGAGGATTTTAATCTAAATGGCAGTCAAAGGTGTTCAAGCAACCTGTCGTTGGATATTCCAAGAGTCAGATGAATGGTAAACCATGAGCATTTTGGAGCCTATCTTGAGCTTTTCATCCCGTGGCACTGACTAGAACATATCTGACTGGATTGGTTTAAGGATGTTTAAGTCTGTTTAAGATAAACTCTTAACCAGAAAGCATTAAAAATATGGCATAGATTAAAGAAGCAAATAAACCATGACTTAAATGTGGGCATTTCAACCGTCAACTTTCCACCATCGGATCGGGATCGAAAACCAGGAAGTGGCGATCCTTGCTGTCCCAAGCCACCAATTTGGATGGTGCTATGCAGACCATCCGCTTGGGCGGTGCTGTGGCAGATGAGCTCAAGCAGTTCAGGTGACGGCACGTGACGGCTGAGATGGATGGAACATCATGATGGATCCGGCTACCCCAATAAAAATGTCAACCTTGGTAGCCTTAGTAGGGAAATTACCCTCTGGTAATTTAACATAACTATGGAAAATCACCATTTTTAATAGGAAAATCCACTATTTCTATGGCCATGTTCAATAGCTATGTTCAATTACCAGAGGGTATCAATGAACATGATTGTTTTAACAATGGATTTTTCATGGATTTTTTCGACAGCTTACAATCAACGCTGCATCGGGTTGGGCCCTCTGATCCCACTTACAAGGGCTGGAAGCTGTGCCGGTGATGGCATTGACATCTGGGAATTTCCTGTATAGTTGCAGCCTGGATTGCAGATCCACTTTGGGATATTTGGATATATATATATATATATTAATATATGTATATACACATCTTATATTTTTTTGGGCTATATTTGGGATATCTGCTGACCAGCTCTCTGCTTACCAGGCTGGCAGTGAAGAATCGTCGTATGAAGGTGGGAGAAGATGCCAAGGCCAAGAGATCGGCAGTTGTGGCAGTGGAAGTTTCAGAATGTTTCAGATACCCCCTGGTAAACATACATAGCTATGGAAAATGACCCATTTATAGATGGTTTACCTATTAAAAATGGTGATTTTCCATAGTTATGTTAGTTTACCAGAGGGTACCCGGCCTGGTAAACATACAAAAAGCTATTGAAAATGGCCATAGAAATAGATTGATCGTTGATTTAGCCATTAAAACATATGTGATTTTCCATGTTTTTTTTTGTATGTTTACCAGAGGGTACCTTGCTTTTTCCAGCGGGAATAACTGGGAATAGTGTGGACTGGGGAGTTTTTCTCAGTTTCACTGGCCAAAAATCAAACACCAATCGACCAAGACTTCGATCTTGTCCCAAGACTTCGATCTGCCAGGACCAGTTCGAGCCTGTCTTCAAAGCCAAGCTTTGGAAGGTTAAAGCTGAAGGCATGGCTGGGGCAGTGTGCGCAGTGTGGAAATGTGTGGAACCCAAAAAAGGGACCAAAAACATCCGAGAGTCGCCATTTTGAGAATGGGACAAGCGCTCTTCAGAGCGCTTCCCAAGCAGAAAAAAAACCTCACAAGGCATCACAAGACCCAAAGCAAATTATTTCTTCAACCTTTATTGCAGTTTGTTTGGGGCGAAGTGCTCCAGGCGAGCGAAAGAAAGAGGGTGATTGGTTTGAGCGCGAGATGTGGATCGCCAAGAACGGCCACTCTGCTAATCCCTTGGAACCTGGAACCTGATCATCTACAGAGGGCATCAGGTCCGATCAAGTATGTAAGTATGCAGTGCAGGGATCCAACAATTTCTTTCTTGATGTTGGTTTGGCTGGTTGTGTATCAATTAGTTGTTCTGCTTTGCTGTTTGTCGAGCTCCCTGGTCCCGGTCCCAGTTCTTAGTCTTGGGCTGGATCGAGAGAAATCAGGGCGGCAAGGCACACTTGTAAGCATAGTGTGAAAAAGACATAAACCTGTGTATGTATATATATATAAGCTATATATATAAGCTATATATATTATATAAGCTATATATATTATATAAGCTATATTTACATAAGCTATATTAATATATATATAAGCTATATATATTATATCTATATCAATATCAATATATCCATAAATCTGTATATCTATATATCTATAAAGCTACAAATCTATATATCTGTATATCTGTATATCTATATATCTATATATCTAAATATCTGTACATATCTATTTATCTCTATATATATATCTCTCTATATATATACACCTATATCTATTTATTATATATTATATAGATCTTATATTTCATAGTTTGTTCTTTATATTATATATTTTATATGTAACATTTTTTTTTACATTATTATGTACTATATATTACATGTAATATTTTAGATATTATTATATATATATATATATGTAATATATCACATATTATATATGTAGTAAATCACACATATATATATATATAATTTATTGTTTTTTTTTTTAAAACAATTCCATATTATATATGTTATATTAAACATTATATACCATAATACATATATATATATATATCATATATCACATATAATATATATATTATATATTTTTAAATTATATGTTAAATATGTTGTATATTATGTATGATGTAATATGTATTATGTATTTTATGTATTATATATATAATACCATAAACAGATAATATTTAATATG
>Ga0126342_10009897_pt1 | contig 17071 bp, 16 predicted proteins | sample Cyp1metagenome_FD_92528 | JGI IMG/M metagenome (GOLD analysis project Ga0126342, IMG submission 92528) | Coral microbial communities from Lord Howe Island, Old Settlement Bay, Australia - Cyphastrea 1 metagenome | ecosystem: Host-associated > Invertebrates > Cnidaria > Coral ... | reverse complement strand
CCCATGAATACCTGCACCTGCCGGCAGCCAAAGCGTAGCATATACTTCATCTGCAAGTTCACATGAACGTCAATACATGCCCCACCCCACCCCCCCCAACGTCAACAAAACACCACGGCCGTCTAAAGGCCGTGAAGGCGTGGTCCAACTATGTATATATATATATACACATATATATATGTATGCGTGTGTGTTTGACAATATATGTAATATATATAAATACCTTTGTATATCTTTGTGTGTATAATCAACTTGGTTTCATGACAAAAACCTGTAGTTCAATCCCTCGGGAATGAGGAATGACTTTTCTTGAGGGAGCAATGACCTGGCTTTCCATAGCTTTTGGTACACTATAGTTGGGTCTGTTTAAACAGGGGTAGTGCAGAAACGCACGCGCAAATGCGAGCAAATCGTGACCTTTCAACAAGTGGCATTCAATGGATTCAGCATGTGGCATTCAATGGATTAGTATGGATTGATTTAAGGGGAAATCTGCTGGAAACTACGGTGCTCATCCCCAAATATGTGAAGGTCTCAACTTCAACTGTAAATGTTCCCTTCACCCAATTCTAGGATGACTCCACCAATAGTAAGGGTCTACTAGGGGCTTATTAAGGGCTTATATGAATTACCAAGTAGTGAGGGCTTATTAACTCCTTAGCCTGCTGATGCCTGCTGGCAAGCGGCGGAATCTTCAGGATGGAGGCTTTGGAGACAAACTTAAAGGGTTTGAACAACCTGAGCCGTGCGAAACCACCATGGCCTGGGTCTGGAACCGGAACCACTGTAAGGTGGTCCTGGTGGCGTTGCTGATAAGAACCCTGGCGGAAAGACTTCTACTATCTACTGTATGTGTTTGTGATATATGATATACGTATACCTATATATATATGTGGTTCACCATATATATATTATAGATCCACACAAAATATGTGTCCGCACATGTGAAGTTTATGAAAGTTTACACAAATCATCATTACCAGGGTAGTTTTGAGTGAAACATGGTCAAACAGAACTAGTTCACGGCAGAATGTTGGAGACACGGGCCAATCTGAAGCCAGGGCACGCTGCTGTTCATGCCCCAAAAAATATGTGCAATAGATGGCACATAGTGCCCCATACATTGCCATACATATCACATCATATCACGTCATTCGATGAGCCACAAAAAAAGGGGAGATACATTTCAAGGAAGAGATCGTTGCTTGGACTATCGAAAATCCCACCGTATCACGACTATCCCAGGAGCTGGTAGACCGAGAGAATGTCCATGAAGGACTGATGGTTGGCGACGTAAACGCAGGCTTCGTCCTTCGGAAGGTTATCATGGCCCTTGATCTTCACCTGCGGAGCAGCTTCTTAGAATGGAGAGATTTCAGGGAAAAAATGCATTGGTTTTTCCCCAGGACTCCAATAGAACCAGCCCATTCTAGGAAGTGAGGGTCGTTGACCCCCTCAACCTGTGGTGTGTGTGTGTGGTGATGCTTGAAGCTCGGGGATCCGAACACACTCCACTTGGACGTGAGCAAACCAAAAAAAGACACACCCTATACAAATCCCTACAATACATTATAGATTCAGATTCCCCATTGGAGGAGGAAAAAAAACAGAAAAAAACTGCCCAAGCAAACCAAAGCCCATCAGATGATATCTACTGTAAACGTACTCACCTATCCACCTTGAACCAGGAAAGCTGCCCCACTTTCTCAGGACTCAGCCCCCAATTCCTGCCCAGAAAAGCCATGGGCACCCGGAAGAAGGGGGAGATGGTCATCTTTGCCCATGCGCAAATCACCAAATCCACCTGATGGGATCAAAATGATCAAAGGTGTGGGCCTCCGGGTGTTCCGAATCACGGCAGCAACCCCAAGCCCATCCCTTTTTCGCATTGATTCCTATCCATGAGGGTTGATTTCTACACGTTTTCCCTGAAAACAAAACCATCTAGATATATCTAGATATATTTGTCCAAAACGGATAGGATGATTCCCCATCTGCAACAACATCACTGACGCTGATACCATTTGACTTTAGACTTTAGCCACATCGCTCCGACCAAGACACCCACTTCCTCCCAGGATCCTTCTTCACTAGCATCCCCACAGACACCACTGGGAAAACCACGAACAGGCCCAACCTTGATGGAAAGAATATAGAAATCCATGTGGCTTAACCTGGAACCTTCTTCAGAAAATGATGTACGAAGGGATTTTCTACGTCTATGCTCCTTTACCAGAGCGGGTAACACTTGGGTAAAGTAACAGTACGGCCTGAAGTCTCTGTTTGCCCGGAATGCAATTCATCACGTCTTGACGAAGAGCAAAAACCGTGGTACAGTAATTCCCGTACAAAATGACTGTATCAACACCTAAAGCAAGCTAATCGGGTGCACAGGAGATCACATGCGCAAATAAAAAATGCCTCAACCTGCGTGGAAATAGCATCCACAACCCCATCAAAATCACAATTTAAGACCCACATCAAGAATCATAACTTAAACCATATCAAAAACATAAGTGAAACCGTATCAAAATCACAACTGCAAAACCAGGCCAGAAACAATGGTAACAGCAAATCATATCTTTGGATATATATATATATATTAATCATATCAAAATCATTTAAAAAGTGAAAAACCATGAAAAACCTCCATCCTAGAGACTTCGAATGTTATGAGTTTTGTGTGTGATCAAAAATGGCTTTGCGATTTACGAGCGCTGTAACGGTCTTCGAAAACTCGTTTTCCAAATTCCCTTTTTCACCCTTTTAATGAGTGTAGTGTAGTAGTTCCACGGGGGTGGGGGGATTTGATCCCACATTGAAGATCTTCAATGAGTGCAATAGTTCCACGGGGGTAGGGATTTGATCCCTTGTTGAAGATCTTCAATGAGTGCAATAGTTTAACGGGGATGGGGGATTTATTCCCGGATTTGATTCACGGGTCACGGGCCCAAAGCTAAAAGATGTTAAAAGTTTCCTCTAAATTCCCCAAATGGTGGATTTCCGGGACGCAAAAATCACCATCAATCACCATCTCAGCCCCAAGGCACATCTGGTAATGTTCCGGAAATATCAAGATGTCACAGCCCAAGGCACGTCACGAGGATCAGAGTCAGGCCCACCACCCTTAGCACGGCCAGCGGAGTATGTCCCACCCTCCGCTGCGCCGGCGCCACATAGCGCTCCAAGGGCACACTCCGCCGGCGCCACGTCGCAAGACGCGCAGCAGGCGCAGCGGAAAGGCCGTCCACGCGAGCCGTCCTGGGAAGGAACGACAAGATGGGGCAAGGAGCTGCATGACTGGAATTTATCTTGGGAGTTGACAAACAAATCGCAAATAGATTGGGATTGATTGGGATGTAATTTAAACAACTGCATATTGGAGATAATTAATGTTCGGCCCCGTGACCACTTTGAAGCCATGCATGGAAGATGGCAAAAATGATCATGGTTTTCCCACATTTATCCCGCATGTTGCATGAACTATAAGCAATGATCCCATCATGTTTGCCATGATTTTCCCATGCATTTCCTGGATTCCTAGATCTTTGCTGATGATTTTGTTCCTTCCTTTTCGGGGCACGTGGTAAAGATCCCCACAGCCCGGGCGCGCATCCTAGGCGTCCGTGACTGCTGCGGCCATCGCTGCACCCAGCTTCGACTGCGACACGCCAGCAGCAACAGAAGAGCGACGACGGCCAGACGTCGCACCATCGCGGCCGTAGCAATATACAGTGATATACGGCGCAAAAATTTGGTAAATATGATAGAAGTGACATAGATAAGATTTTTAAATGGTATGTAAGTGATATATAATGATATATACATAATGATACCATTTGATTCTGGCGTTTATGTGTTTTCAAATGGTTAATATAAAACGTTGGATTTAAGAGGATCAACGGTGACTTCTCATGTCGCTGCGAGGTGGCACCTTGCCTCATTTAGGCGCAGCCTGATTAGCTGATGGACAGCTGCAGAGAAATCCCGGGGGAATCATGAAAGCTGCCTGGGTATCACCAGTATCACCGTCAAAGGTCCAAGAAAATATGACCAAAACATACCAAAACATACCAAAACACTATCCACGAGCCCTTTTGTCCAATGATTCTCCATGGTTCTCCTGTTTCAGCAGTTTCGAAAAACCCCGAGGCCATCCAAGGAACCAGTTCTCCAACGGTCTGCCCACTTGACACACTTTCAGCGAAGATGCTTCTCCTGGCACGGAGGGCCCGGAGGGACTTGATCAGGGCCCCTGGGAGAACCCTACAGTAAACATATCGAATTGAAATGAACTGACATTGGAGAAATAAGCAAATCAACACACGATACCCACATATTTTTTTTTACATATGTAGCAGTAGTAGTCGCACGAGGCGGGGCGAAAGTTGCCTTAGGGTTACACTATAAGACCTTTTTCATCTATGGAACTTGCATGCGCCGTGCGCCAGGCCCGCCCGTGCGTGCTTGCTCTGTGCAAAAGTCGTGCAAAAGTGGTGCGCTGTTCCAAAGGCCACACTTGAATCTCCAGACTTCACACTGCACTCTTCACACTCCACACTTCCCACTTCACACTCCACCATTTATCTCATCTCATCTGGGCTCTTCTCAGCTCTGGTGGAAGTGACACTTTGTGTTGCAAAGATCAGACTCCACACTGCACCTCCACATTTCTTTTCACTTAGTGTTATCTGCAATCTCATCACGTCATCTCATCTCACCCTATATATCTTTTTTCACATGCTGGCCCCCTTATAGATGATTTACCTCTTTAAAACTGCGATTTTTCCCAAGTCTTCAAAATTACCAGAGGGGGTTTCCCCACTTCCCGCGTTGGGGACCCCCCCGGTACCGGCGCTGCACCTCCTCCCTTCCACCTTCCCCTCTTTCATTTCGCGTAAGACTTGATCCTGCCACTCCAAGCGCTGCATCACCTGGGAAGGTTATGGCTGGTTGTCAATCAATAACAACCAGCCATAGTTGCCTTAAAAAGGTGCCAAGTGTTTAAAAAGTAAGGCATCTATGAATCAACTTGATAAAGGGGCAGTTTTCCATGCCTCTATATGAAATTCCCAGGAGGGTAGTAGTACAAAAATCCCAAAACAAGGGACTAGAAGGGATTGATCTGGATTAATGCCAAACAAAAAGCACACGCACACAGCTTGTTAATCGGATAACATGATACAACATGCAATTCTGGGTGGATCCAAGTGATGTCAGTATCTAACCTGGCCGGAAAACACTACTTCATCGAAGATTGTCGATCTGCTTCCAATGTCGATTAGAGCATGGAAGGAAGGCAATATATGTTTATGTGTGTATGTATATATATATGCGATTATTTATTTATTCATTATTTTTTTATTTATTTCCCCTCTGGTAATCAAACGTACCTGGCTGGAAAATCCCTTTTTTCATATTCAATCTCCATCTTGATAAATTTATCTTGAAATCGCCTGAGTTCGGAGGAGCATCAATCGGATGTTTCGCTCGAAGCCTGACCAGCCCTTGGCATCACCCAGTTCCGAAGGGCACCTCGCTATGCTGATGTTTCAGCACCAATAAAATCTCCTCTGAAACCTCCTGCGAAGCCACACGAACTCCTGAAGCCAGGTTTCGAATGGTTTCGATCTTAGTTATGTGGCCAACTTTGAAACTCTCCCGGAATCAAACGTGGCTGGCTTAATGAGAAAATCATGGAACCAAACCATTGTCATGTTTGATGACCGCAGGGTATCCCCAGTTGTGTATGGGTTTTTTTTGTGGGCAAACCATGGCAAACCACCTACATTTCCCCATGATATTGGATATCTTGGGCTGTCCAACTGAAGACAATCACCATTTTTCCAACTGAAATACCGGAATGCCCATTGTTGATGCGGTGCATTCATTCAAAACCCCTAAAATCATCCAAAATCATCCAAAATCTATCTAAATCATCCAACATCCATCGAAAATCCCTCTAAATTTGGACATTCATGGCATAGCAACACATCACCCCTCGGTCCCTTCAGCGCTGATTGCATCGTCTCGGCCGTGTCGTTCTGCCAGAGGTGTCCTGGCGGTGAAAACCTCGGGTGTTTTTCTTAACGGTGGTGACGTTGATGGTAGGATATGCTAAGTAATGTTAATATGTTAACTAAGAGTTAACCTGGGTAGGCATTAACGTTGGCAGCGCAAATTTCAAATCATTCCCAATGGCTTGCCGTTTTAATGGGTGGGATTTCAACCATCTTTCCATATGCCAACATTATATCTAGAATCAATGTGAATTATGGGATGGCCATTAAATCTAGTACATCCTAGAATTAATATTCTCAACTTGGTTCCCCTGGGGTGGGCATATCTCAATGGTAGGGAACCCATGGAAATGGAATCAAAATCACTATATTTTGTAACATCTAGCACATTTTTGAATGATATATAATAACAATTAATAACACATTATACCACCTAAGTATAATAGATCTAGAATTACATGGGAATTATATATATATATTTGGTGTGAATCAATGGGATGTCTTGATGAGTATACCATACTTAGGGCTACAGTTGGGGTGGTTGTGTTGGGTAGTTGGGGTGGTTGTGTTGGGTATAATGCATAACCATGGGGTGCTTCGGATATGTCCTTGAACAGTGGGATGTTCTCACCCGTATAATCCACTGGTGAATCATATTCATTCACAATGTCTATGTTTTTCAACCAAAAAAATGCTACTGTATATAAACTGGTGGACCCACTATTACCCGTTATTACCCACTATGAAACACTGTTACCCACAATTAAACACTATTAACCACTACTATATAACCACTATTAGTTGACTAGTAACCATATTCCAGGTTCTGGGTCCCCCACCTCGCCCCCCACCCATGGTCATAATACCCTTCTCCCCCTGTGGTGTGGGTGGGTGGGGTGGGGAGGTTGAATATGAAGTATGTAAAAGGAATAAGAAATAAGTGGTGGATGAGCAGTATAACTTAGCGCCAGATGAGCAGCAACCAGGTGGCTTATACATTTATATATACAAATATATATGTATATACATATTATACTTTATTAAAACCATAGATATAGATAGACTATGGGTAGTACGTATGTGTTATACACAGGTTATGTATATATACACAATCGCAGTGCTATACTTGAAAAAAAAAACATATGTATGTAAAGGTATATTTGCAGCTTGGGCGTCGTTGCTGTATTCTTCAGCTAGCACAATATAAGTACGATGGATTAAGTAGTGTATGTGGTTGCCTCCTCCCCTTGGCGAGTCTGCGGATTTCGATGCTGACTATGGGTATTGACAATAGTGCGTATGTGTGTATATAATATGCATCTGTATATATATATATATATATGTATATACACATAATATACCTGTTATATAGCTACGCTATTCTGTAAATACGCTACAAGTAGTATATAGGTACTATATATTATATGTGCGTGTATAATACAAGTAACATCAATCATAGGCAACTGATGAATAGTATGTAGATACGATATGGCTTGTATATAATATAGGCATATCAGGTAGAAAAGAAACATATGACATACCTGGACATACATTGACATACATTAGATACTATGGGCAGCACTTTGGTCGTATGTAGGGAGCATCTGGCTTTCAAGTACTGCAAATAATTAAACAATTAGGCTGCAAGTCGTGGAATCTGTGGCTACATGCTGCAACTTTTCTTGCCATTTCAGTCGATTTTGGGGATTTGGAAATTTCCTAAATATGGCTACCTCCAGCTCTCATCCAATTTTAATGGGATGTTCCATGACATAAACCCTCCATCTTGGGGTACCATACCATATCAGGCTGGGTCCTGGTCGGATCGCCGGGCTCCGTTGAGGTGCTTCCACCGAAGTTGGCTCCTGCGAGTTGAGGTCGTTGAGGTCCACTAACCACAAAACCCCATACATATTATATATGGTAGATATATCATGAAATATGTATAGCCATTGGTACTATGTATATCATGATACTATATATGGTAGATATATCATGATATGTATGTATGTATAGCCTGTATAGCCATTGGTATCATGTTAGATCTGTAAATATTTAGATATATATATATATATATAACCAGAGAATCGGTGATATAGATATAACATGATATAACCATAGATATCGCCATATGTGATGATATATGCTGACATATTAGTTATCGGAAAGAATAAACAAAGGCCATCAATAATTACAAAGTGACAAACTTCCCTAACCATGGGGCACCTCCTTGTACCAATCATTCATAACAACAAGGAGGGCAGCAACAATGATAACTAACAAGTGACAACAAACACACATCATCTTCATTTGAGCGTGTTCACGTTCATCCAAATCAGTTCTTCTGCAACAATTGTCCGGGCGAAAGAGCCTCCCATCTTCCTCAAAGGCTACCCCTGATTATAGCCTTTCGCCCTCAGTCAATTTTATGTTTTAAATTAAAATGAAAGTTATGCTACCAAATCTAGACCTGCGGGGATGGCTTCGACAAGTTGTCTCTCTCCATTTCTTGCACAACTCGAGGATTGTTACCTGATCCACGTCGCACGTCCCCACGCACTCCTCGACTTCCTGAAATGCCAAACACGGGTCCATGCCCCCCACGGCAGGGGCTGCGGAAAAACCGGGTCAAACCAACTTCCCCCTCCGCTGTGCTCAGCTGGGGGCTCCTCATTGCGATGAGTTGGAGCTGAGGGGTATTCGATAGATGAAGCTAGTTGATACACCGCAAGATGAGGCTAACGCTACAATTTTTGCAATTTGCTGGGCCACGTGATCCAACTGTGACCCCTTGCGCACCGGTCTGCGAGCCAACAAGGAGCAGAACAAAGAAAGGCCGGAAACGCTTGGTCTTCGGCGTTTCAAAGATCTGGGGGTTTCTGCCTTGTCCAAAACGTGTTGCAAATTTGAACTATGTTGGCCTTAGACCTCCCAATCGCCCAAGGCAAATGAGAAAGTTGTCTGAGTTTAGGATTTCTTGTGCCTGCTCTTTTTGCGAGGAGCCCTTTGGACTGTGGTTGGAGTTGATGCACCACTAGATAAACCCTGCTCAACCATCGGCAACACCTAATTCAAACAGTTCCAAACCTGGCATTCTAATTATATCATATTATATCTAATATGGGTGTTTCCATAAATGGGGATATCCCCAAATGGTTGGTCTATACTGGAAAATACCATCAAAATGGATAATTTGGGGGCATCCCCATTTCAGGAAACCACCATATATATATATATATATATATATATATCAATGTAATTTGTTCTAAAGTTCTAAAGCATCCGAAAGCCGTGCTTGATGGCTTCCCCCCAAAATGAAGCATCATTTTAGCCCAAGGCTTTTATTTTGAGCACCGCTTCGCAGTGGGATCTCGTATTTTCACGAGTCGAGGCGATCTCCGGATTTGGGCCAAACTGGGCGCAGGAGATCAGCCGAGTCTCTGGACCATGAAGGATGATCGTGTTGAAGGACTTTGAGGCGGAATTAGGACAGGAATGACAGGAATATGATAGGAATATGATAGGAATATGATAGGAATATGATAACTATGGGCGAATTCATCAGAATCATCTTGGCTGTGGTGGCGCTTGGATTTTGCTGGGTTTTCTTGAGAATCAAGTATGTCAAATTCGCAAGTGCCATTGCAGAGAGTTAGAATGTGGGATTCCCTGGTGTGACATTAAACACCCCTTGGTTTGGTCTTGGATCCATTGGGGCGCGGGCACGAAGACCCGGCAAACCAATGTCCATTTAGTGAAGCCAGGGCTGATGACCATAGCAATAACAACAATAAGAACATATTTTGACAAGTAAAGAACAAGACGTGCTGCAAAAATGTTGCATGAAGGAAGTGTTGCAATCACTACACGTCAAAATTTGGAGACGTCACTCCATTCCCTTTCCGATGGCAATCCTGCGGCCAGATCTCAGAAATGTGCAGTCTATTAATTACCATAAGCGCTTGAAAAATAGGCCCTTCAACTTAAGCAGCCTTTGGCATACCTTGCCATGTTCAGGTTGGTAGCCTCAATTTGCGTTTCTAGTTCTGCTGTAGCAGCATCCTCCAACCTCCTTTCAATTGTTTTTTTCGCAGCCCACCTTTGCCACAGAATTGGACGGTCCAACCCCAACAACGAAAGATGGTTTTGTCTCAAAGATGAGGCCCCCCCAATTCCAACAAATCAAAATAAATCGATGATTTCAATGTTTTCCTGTGTTCCCGTAGTTTTGATGTTGATAGTTTGTGGCTATGCGGTATGCCTGCTACGTCAGGTATATAAACCCAAGTGCCGACAAACCGATGTCCAAAAGACAGCGGATATTGGCCTCACACGCCGTGCACCTGCCAACATGAGGCCACGGATCTGGAGCGTTTGGGTAAAGGCTGAAACTTTCAACAGACATTTTCTTCGAAACAAGTGTTGAAAAACTGCTGGGAAATCCGCCATTACAACCTGAGAAGATCCTTGTTGGAAAAATGCAACCAATCTGGTTTTGTCGGGAGAGGTTCTTGTCTTCCATTTTCAGTAGCATAGCCATGGGCGTGTGATTGCCCCTGAAGCCACAAATGTTCGCAATGGCCATCCATCCTTTCTTCTCCTCCTCATGCCCCTCATCATCATCATCATCATCAGCAGCAGCAGCATCATCATCACCATCGCCACCCGAACTCGAAGTCTTACTCAACCCTGACAACAACATGCAACAACTGCAACTACATCCGTACAAACACCATCCCACAGTATACAGTGTGGCATCCACAAGATTCCCGTCGTCATACGTCATGGTACTGGTAGAGTTTTTCACTGCTCGCCACGGGAACCACGTCTGATCCGCCTGTGCTGTCAGTTGATCCAGGCGGCTTCGCGTGCGAGTGAGTTCCTCCTGTCGTCCAAAAGGGGGCTCCTTGCTAAAGACTGAAAACCTTTTAGGATCCTTTTCGGAGGGGGATCATGGGGGATCCAGGATCAATTTCTTTTGAACGTGTCATGCACTAAAATCCGTACAAATGTTTTTGCCACTGCTCAACTGTCAGGGCTGTCACTAGGTCAAGTTGCTAGGCATACCGCCACATCTTGCTGCAACCATCGTCATAAGGTCCTCTACGAAGCTCCAAAAACGAGATTGGTTGCGGATGAGCCAAGCCTCCAGCGCAGCAGGCAACCGGTTTGCCCAAACTGGTTTGCAAATGCCCCGGACCCGCGAAGTTCCATGAACCCTCCACTTCCCATGGCAAGTCCCGCAACATGGGCCCGCTAAACTGTGCTGTTGCAACCACCCACGTTGCCGTCTAGAGCCCAGACCTGGTCATGGCACAGCTTCGCCATGTCCATGGCACGGGCACTGCCCCGGAGGCGTAAGCATCCCATCAGGAACTCCTCGATCTCAATTGCACCGCCTTGCTGCCGCGGCTGGAGAAAGAAAGGTTTTCGGCATTGCCCTTTGGAACCAAAGTGGGGTTCGATTCCCCCTGGTTCTTCTTAAACCTTGCCTTTTGGAAGCGCCTGCCCTCCCAGAAGATTTGCTCAAGCTGCACATGTGCTCAAGCCCGGCAAAAGCCCAGCGCCTGAATCTAAGTCCAAGAGCTTGAAAAAAGACCATGCCTGAGTTTCTTTTGCTGCAGGGCCATGTTCAATGATTTCAACAGAATTAAATTGAGAGATATCATTGACGCGAAAGCATTGTTCTTGCCATCCGACTTACAAGTTTTGTATGGTTTTGCGGTATAACTTTGAATTTCCCGTGAACCAATTCTGGGACCATTTCTACAGCACAAATTGTTCAGCAAAACAAAAAGGACTGCGTGCTTCCGTAGGGTGAGGCGGGTGCATGAACCGATCTGGCACTAAAGTGCCCAAATTGCTGCCCACCAAATTCCGACAAATTCACATGTAGAAAATCTCCGCTTTAACAGGGTGGACCAACTGTTGACATCTTGTCTTTTGGTCATGCAATGGGATTGGCAGACCCTTCAAAGGTACCCCATCCCGTTGGGACCTTTTCTGAGAGGGATACAATACCTTCGCACGGGTACCTTTATTTGATATAATTTTACAATATGGAATCCATGATTCAGGGCTCCAGGAACTTAATTTATGTATCATGCATCTTGGTGATTTGCCCGTCACGTCCCTTGCTGAAAGTGTGTCTACTTTTCTATCTCTTCCACATGAGATATCGCGTTGACCCACCTCCGCTGAAAAGATCTTGGAATATGAGTGCATGGCTCCAATCTACTGTATCCAGGATTGTCCTGGTACAATCCATCCAGTAGTATGTTTGACATGCCGGGCCACAACACTCACCATGCCGAAACATGTCGTCGCATTTCTCTTGCCCACCTGGAAAATTGCTCATACTGTTCCTACCTTTTAATGTCTATAATGTCCCATGGAAAAACTTTTACATGGTTGGTTTTATCCCATAGAATAACTTTTTTGGTTGGTTGGTTGCCGCAATGTTTTGTTGGCAACCATCCCATCAATCCAAGCAGCATCCCATATATCCAAATCGATCGATTCAAAATACCTCGGATACCAACAGCGCATGTTGTTGCGCGGGGTGATCCTGGAAGTTACGCAAGGATTTTAAAGCAAAATGGAACCGTGAGATAATGGTCATATCCAATAGGAACATCATCTTCCAAATTCCATTTTGGGGGTCCAGGATAGATTTGGGGGATGTAAATGTTCGGCAACTCGACCCCTTTAAGCGGCTCGGTTCACCTCTTTACTCACTTCCAGGATCTCTCTCTGGGGATTCCTCAGGATGCGCAAGTGAACCGAGCCGTCTTCTAAAGCTTTGACCATACCACCTGCCTTCTACTTGAGGAGGGCGAACGGTTCTTTCATGTTACCCTTGAAGTCCGAAAATGAGATGGTTCATCCATTTTTCCAGCTACAACTCACGCCTTTTGGCTGATAATCCGCTTTCTCATGGCCTCCGGTCATGAAACATGGCAATGGAAAAGCCTCGGGCATTTAAGTGGGACAATCGAACTTAATTAGGGATTTTTCAGCCATGTTTGATGACCAAAGGGTATGGCCCGAAAAAAATCCTTCAACCATTCACCAACCCATGACCCGGAACGGCCAGAATGGCCGGAACGGCCGGAACGGCCGGAACGGCCGGAACGGCGAACAGTCTCTCCAGGATGCGTCTGAACTTCTTTGGTGGTGACCTTGTCTTGAAACATCCTTGGCGCATCGAAGAAGGTAATCCCTATAGATCCACTACGAAACCCTGATTTCCATGGGATATTTTTATGTGTTTTGTCTGTTGGGGTTGACTTTTTTGTTGTCGTTTCAAAACAGGGAAAACTTTTTGATCCCATACCAACTGGTCTCTTGAGTGCATCTCAGCCGGTCATCATCTTGGTATGTCACTCAAAAAACCATGGTTACGATCCACATGGCCTCTGACCCACCTAATCACTGCGTGGGACATCCAAGCAAACGAATGCAGGGGGTCAAGCAATGCAATCCTCGAACAAATAGGCTCTCTCTTGTGGTTTTTGCTATCGACTCATCGAAGTGTTAAGGAATGAATCAGTTGAAAAATGTAAATCCCAATTTGTCACAATGATATTAGTACACTGAAAAAATGACTGAAGTTGCCATGATTTTCCCAGCCCCATCTCTTCCCGAGAGGATCTGATAGGTGATTACCCCTACATCCTCGGCATCAATCTCATTGAACCTGAGATTTTCGGCGAGGCCTCTGGCATCCTAAAAGGCGACCCTCTGAGATCTCAACACATGAGTGACACCCAGGGATATCTAGCTACGGATATAGCTATAGAATGACATAGATATAGCATGATATAGCTCTTTGGTCAGGATCTTGCAGATGAATTCTACTTCAGAGTTTCCAGGGTACCTTTCGATCCATGGAATCTATGGGTCGTTGTGTCTCATAGGTCAGCACTCAGCCACTATGGCACTGAGGGCGTGGAGAGGTTTTATATTTGAAAAATGTGTGGGATGGACGATCTGAACATGGTGAGCGGGCTCACCCTCTCGCTACCCAAAGCAATTTGGACCGTGAATATCTCGCTTGATGGACGGAAAACAACCCCAGCGGGAGTGAGACCCGAAGGAACCATCAAGAATCCTCTGCGGAACTGCCATAGCAAGTCAACGTTCATTTCATGAAAAGTAAGTTGCATATTTGTTTGGGCAAACACAAATATATATATATATATATGTGTGTGCATTTTTTATTCATGTTATTTTGATATATACCTATATAAGTGTGTGTGTGCGTGTGCATATGTACATATATAGTGTGTATATATATATACATATACATATACATATACATATACATATACATATACATATACATACAAGTGCGTGTGTGTGTGTGCATATGTGTGTATATACACATGTATGTCTATGATACTTTATAATGTCGCAAAACAAATTACAAACCATCCCCAAGTTTTGCAATCCCAGACCCCAATCCCAGACCTCTTCAGCCTGGTCGCAGATATCGGATTTTTTCGATATGCGCTTGCTTGTTTGCCAAAATGGATTGGAGGACGGCATCGTGATCACTTTGGGCGCTATCGATGGCACTTTGACAGAAAACCTCGTTTCAGTGCGAGGGGGCGTGTGAACTTTGATCTGAACTGCCCCCAAATAGACAGCGCAGAGCAAGGGGAAGCCACAGCAGCAGCAGCAGCAGCAGCCCACCACGAAAGCACGCCATGAACACCAAGGCCAAAGGCCCAACGGGAACAAACGACTCAAGGCGGCCAGGCCACACCAAAGGTGCAAACAGCCCAGCGAAAAGCAAACCAACACCGCAAAAAGGAAACCAAGGGCAAAGACCCAAACCAACCAAGCCAAATCCAGAGGGGAAGCCCACGAAGGCAAGGCAACCCCAAAGGGAGTGCAGGTGGGCAAGACCAATAAGCCGGAAGGTAACTAGGACCATCATACAAACAAGCAGAAATCATGAACATGGGACCGTGGGAAAGTGCGAACTATGTTGCAGCGCGAAGGGGAAAGAAAATTTCAAACCATGGACCATGGGAAAGCATGCATCTACATATATACATGGGTACATAGATACATACCAGCCCGTACCGTACCATTCCATTCCATTACATACATACATACTACTGCACATAGTTGTATATTTTCTACGTGCAAATATATATATACACACACAAAAAACAAACATCTACATATATATATATATATGTTTATTTATATTTGTTGAACACATAAACCCCATTTTTCATACCAAGTATCACGGAAGGCCGGTTCCAATTTCTTTCGTAAGTTATCTGCTCCAGGATGCTTGCCGGCTACCAAGACACAAAAAAAAGGCACCACCGCCATACCATTGTAGATACATAATAATCATAAATCTGTATATATATATATAATCTATCTATCTATCTATCTATCTATCTATCTAATTATATTTATATATATAATATATATGTATATGTGCGTGTGTTTGTGTGCAATGTATGCATTTACTGCATCTATAGGTACACGCACATAGATGCTTGCATATATTTTTACGTACATTTAGCGCATCTACACGCAAATGACATGCATACACACGCGCACACATATATATATGGGTTAGTTAGTTATTTAGTCAGTTACTTACTTACTTAGTCAGTTAGTTTTATGAGTATTTTTTAGTTATCTGTAGGAAGTATGGCTGAATTAAAGTAATTTGCGCATTGTTGGGTAATTCCCCCTACTAACCACCATTCAATCCCGATGTCTAAATACACCGTCATCATGGCACGACTTTAGAAACTCTCTGCATCATCGTCATCACCATCATCATCACCATGACCATAACATATCAAGTGTGCATATATATATATGTGTGTGGGTGGGTGTGTGCATCAGTGCATAAATAAATAAATAAAAATAAATAAATAAATAAATAAATATGTGTGTGTGCATGCTTCTATATATATATGTGTGTGTGTGTGCGTGTCTGTGTGTGGTTGCCCCTGGAGGCCTCTCCCATTTCGCCCAGTGAAAAACTCATCACAACTGCGACTCAGGGACGCCCGTGACCACCTGAGGAGCCATCGAAAGCATCGAGGTTTGCGACATATGATAGGTTGACTATAGCTATCTATGGTGATGAACTATGGTTTATTGCTATTAACTATGGCTATTAACTTTAAACTACTACAAACTATGGCTTATAATTTTTTAATGTTGTGAAACAATCACAGGGCAACCATTTAGTAGTATAGTTAATGGTTCCACAGTTTCTATCAAAAACTCATTGACTAATGATATATCAGCAACAATTTGGGAGTTGTGACTGTACCACCTAAAAAAATGGTGATGACTGGGGGATGGCCTATGACATTGTTTAGCCCACATTATAGTATCATAATGTTGTAAATGATCACAATATGACCTTTACACTATCATATCATATCTATACTGTTCTGTAATCCTGCGCGCTATGATCGAAGGAAGTTTAGAAATCAAACTTCCGACAACATGGACAAATCAAAAGCAGAGGTCGGAAGAGTCCGGGAAGAGAAAGGCAAAAGAAGAAGATCAGAGAAGAGAAAGAGTCAGAAGAAAGAAGATGCAGGTGCACGAACGTGTTTTTTCCCATGTTTTGTGGCTCCGGAGGGTCGAAAAGATCGAAAAGTAGGCTCGCTAAAGCGGCGGGTGCGGAGCCATCTGGTGAGATAAGAGATGAAAAATTGTGCGCCGTTGTGGCGCGAAACACATCTCAAAGTCAAAATGGTAAAAACACCGCATGTTCGCAACATTTTTGGACGTTCAACCGCACCACGCTACACAGCAACGACACGGACAAGGACAACCACAACAACAACAACAACACCAACAACAACAACAACAACAACAAGCACAACTACTACTACTACTACTACTACTACTACTACTACTACTACTACTACTACTACATACTACATACTACATACTACATACTACATACTACATACTACATACTACATACTACATACTACATACTACATACTACATACTACATACTACATGCTACATGCTACATGCTACATGCT
>Ga0126342_10009896_pt1:0-15000 | contig 17071 bp, 14 predicted proteins | sample Cyp1metagenome_FD_92528 | JGI IMG/M metagenome (GOLD analysis project Ga0126342, IMG submission 92528) | Coral microbial communities from Lord Howe Island, Old Settlement Bay, Australia - Cyphastrea 1 metagenome | ecosystem: Host-associated > Invertebrates > Cnidaria > Coral ... | reverse complement strand
CTAATCTTCCTATTTCCAGGTACAAGATCTATTCGGCCATTTAGGGATAGCTATTTACCCCAATCCTAAACATCATTCCAGTTTTATCATAATTTATCTATCTATTTGGGGGTTTCCTATGTCATGGGGGTACCCCAAAAACGCTGGATGGTTTATCATGGAAAATCCCAAAAATGGAAGAGAACTAGGGATACCCCCATGACTTAGGAAACCTCCATTGATTCCATCTATCTACATATTTATAGTTGATTTACCCATGAATTAAAGGACCGGATAACCCCACATGTCAACTTCTTCCAATAATCACCAAGCAAATGTGAAAATGAGATGGGAAAGGCAGGAAAGAGAAACGGCATGGGCCGGAAAGATGGTGAAAGAATTGTGTGTCACAACGTTGCAACCAAAAACAAAAACCCCACACAAAGATGTGGGGAAACAATGTGTTTTTCCATAGTTATGTTACCCTCTGGTAATTTAACATAGCTATTGGAAATGGCCATTTATAGTTGAATTACCTATCAAAAATGGTGGTTTTCCATAGCTATGTTAGTTTACCAGAGGGTATCGAGCAAAAAGCACCGTCCCCAAACTGGCTGCTCCTTGACTTCGTCCCTCTTCCAGGATCCATTCTGAGACGATGCCTTCCAGCTCCTGAGGGATACCATGGGACAACATGGGGATATCTTGGAGATAGAATACTTAAGAATATGATAAACATATATATATATGTATATATATATATGTATATGTATATATATAGGTATATTATTGTATTGACCAGCCAGAATGGGAATATCATGGGCATATTCAATGACAATCAGCAAGTTTATGGGAATGACTAAATGATAATGGATAAAGGGATGAAACATCAGCCCTAATGACGGGGATATGGATATGATACAAAGTGCCCCGCTCCAAACGATAGCTAAGTCGGTGCAATGACTCCAACAAGTATGGTTTATGATACTGACAGCTATAGTTTTAATGGGGTTTATAAACCAACAAACATTAAATCATTACTGGGATGGGGTTATTCTGACCATATATTAACTATATAATTATCCTAGGGATATCCACTATCCATTATCAACTAGAAAAAGATATCATTGATATGATAGTGATATTCTGGGGAACATCTCACCACAGAAGAATCAAAAAATCGGTTGTGCAGCTCCTCCAGGACTTGTTCGCGATGCGCCAAGCCTTCTGCTGTCTCTCGCGGGAAATCCAGTTCAAGATCCTTCCCAGCTGTGGAGAATCTCCACTGGCAATTCATGGGTTTAGGGCACCAAAAACGTCACATTTCAGGTGTTTGATGATTCAATTAAAGATGATTTCTGGGCATACTGACCCGCAAAACTAGGTGATTTGTCTCTAGATTCATGGCTAATGTTGCCTAGAAAACTGGGTGATCTTGGAGAGGAAGTCTGCAGCCATTTTAGTGTTGAATTTTACCTTAAGGATCCTTGCGCATATGTTAGGCGCCAACCGAGAGGGGTGTCTTTCGTGACATGGTACAATTGTTAATAAATGTTAGATTCATCTGAATCGACGTTAGGTGATAGACACTAAGAATAAAATCAATGAAATCTGGGGATATAATTATTCATCTAAACAGACCTTAGGATGCATCTTAAGAACCCCTGCCGGGTAAGGCACCGACTTTGCAGCTCATAAGTTCAACAAAGCTGTTGGTAGTATCGCCATATTTGTTTACATTGCCATCTTTCGTCCTGTACCCATATGATTGGTTGTGTCAATCCCCATTGTATGGTTCCAAATGTGTGCAAATCCCCTACATCTACATCCGGAGTATTGAAATTTTAAGTTAAAGGGATTACCCAAAAATCCTGAGGCCTAGACTCTGTTGTTGATTGTGGCGAACCTGAAAATCTGTTGACGAAATCCCGGTCCATTTTACATTATTCTGAAATTGAATTCATGGTTGCTACAGAACGAGACTATCCAACTATCGGGCACTCATAAATCTAAATATTCTAAATCCTTAATCCTTGTGACACCAAACTAGTTCCCAAAAAATAGTGTGTGTATATATATATACATACATTAGATTAGATTAGACTAGATTAGATTAGATCAGATTAGATTAAATTGGATTGGATTATAATCCCTAGATTAGATTAGACTAGATTAGATTACATTATATACAAACATATCATATTATGCATGTACATACATGCTATACATCGACCATATCAGAAAACAGACAAACCAGTTTTGGCTCCATCCCAGAACCCGTTGAAACGCCGCAGTCACCTGTTTCAGTTGCTCGCTGACAGCCAACTCGGCTTCAGTGGGCTCCTTCGTGGACGGTAGCCGCGAAGATCTTCGTTTTAGATGGGGGAAAAACATGGGGTTCAAGTGGTTTTTAACCCCTATGTATATATATAGTATTATCATATATGCACAGTTAAGTGTATATAAATATATAATATTATATAATTATATAATATGCATTTATAGCATTTTATAATATTTTATAGCTGGGGTATGCTGGGTACCCTACATATAACTGTTTTTTTTTTTTTAATGTGGTTCAGCACATTCGATTCCGATGCATCCCCAAGAGTCCTGCAAAGATGCGGGAGGTGTAACACCAAACCTGTCGGAAGGAATGGCATCATCGTGACCAGAATATGTCACCACCCTGAGACATAAAGCACCACCACCATGACCACCATGACCACCATGACCACCATCACCACCACCACGATCATTACCACCATCACCATCACCATCGTCACCATCGTCATCAGCAATGCTGGCTGAGGATGTTTTCACAGAACCAAATACATCCACATACACTTTGCCGGATACTATGCACTAGTGATTGTACCCTCAAGGTTTCCGCCACACATCAGGTATTCAGGTGATCCCAAATCCCGATCCTCGGTTTTTTGGCTTGGAGTGTACAGTTTCCCTGTCCTCTTTCTTGAATCCAGACAAACCACCCTGCGTGGTAGTACGAGACCCATCAACACTACACTACTTTATTCTGAAACTGTGACTGCAACCAGATGGGTAGCCCCCAAATTTCACCATTTTCAAGTCTATTCATGTCTATCAAATGCTACAAACAAATGGCATCGGTCTCCCAAATTGGTCATTTTCTTTCCCGGCGAAGTCGGACTGAAACATGTTCAAGCCCGGTGTCTTCAGTTTTGGGGCACCCAGAACGCCAAAATAACAACGCACAACTGAAGGCATTTTTAACTGTGACCTCCGTTCAGACTCCTTGGCGTTGGGCGTGGAGTGTCCTGACGCCAGGGAAGGATTTCTTGTTTCACAAGAATGAGACGCGGCTAAAATTGCAGTCTTTTCTGGTGGTTTCTGCGTACAGTATGGGTTCTTTGCTGCTCACTATCTTTCTGGATCGATGGTTGTGCACCCATACTCGTAGCCTGTGTGATCAACAACACTATTGCTCATGTGGCTATGGATCAAACATGATCAAGTATGGGCCGATTGGACCCAACCAATTGATACAACTTGCTTATTTTCGAGTATTTAGCCTTCCATTCTGGGGTGTGAAATATGGTAAAGTCAAATGTTGGTCACATCCTCAGGTATCTCCAGTATGATTCGTTTTACCTATCACCATATTCTATCACCAATTTTGAATCACCTTCACATTAACTTATGACTTTTGCGCCCAAACTCATACCACGGCGTCCAGTACTGGCAGTGCTTGCAGCGCTGGTAGCGTGACCCCCCTAGCACGGCTAGAAGGGTTGGCGGATGTTGGCATCGAGTAAGGCCTTGATGAACCAGCTGCATCGGTGTTGACTGACTTAAGGCCACCAGCAACACTCGCGAAAAGGGGTTACAATCGTTGTTTGTCATGATAAATCCTTGCTAGCGCCACAATGTTGATGGTACACTTTTTCGACACACGCTTCAAATTCTTAGAGATTGAGGAATCCAATGTTTCTATAATGACTGAGATTTTCTGTAAATCATCTTTTGAATGTTAGAATATGGGAAGGATCAAATGCTCCGCAGTTGCGCATCCAAACGTGCCTCTGGCGGAGTAAAACTCATTGCGGTTGTTCAGCACGTTGCAATGGAATTGATTTTTCTGGGTCAATTTGTTGGGTGTTTCGAATTCACCCAGGGTGAACCAACTAGTGAATACTAGTGATATCTTGATTTCACGCTCTGAATGTATGGAGTATTAGTAGATATTAGTACATATTAGTACTATCTTTTTCCCGCAAATAATGTCATCGTAGTGCCAGGAAATGCATGTTTCTTGATCTTGGCCTGATGGAACATTGGTTACAGTAGGTGTCACATTCACCTTGAAGCCAGCACGGCGACCCCCAAACAGCATTTCGCAACATGCAGTGAACAGAAGATTCGCAATGCCTCAGAAAATGGTTGAGTTTTCATGTGTCATTCATGTGTCATTCATGTGTCATCCATGTGTCATCCATGGAATTGACGTCATTGACCTGGCACCTGGCAACTGGCAACTGCCACAGCTTTTTTGAATTTTCCCGCGGCTTTCGACGACTTTCGGGCGGTGTCCAAGTCAGAATCCAATCAGTCCAGGGCCTTGGTGCCCCATGGATCCAACCATGGATCCAACAATCGGCACTTCCTCGGCGGACCTTGAACTACTACTGCTTGGTGGTTTTCCAAAACATGTTTTAACCATCTTGAAAAATGATGGAGTTCGTCAATGGGAAGGATTATCCATGATTTTCCCATATATTGTGGAAAATAAAAGTCATCTTTGAAACCACCAACCAGACTATGACTGCCATATTAATGACCCTATGAAGCAAACACACTGTCACAAATGCCCACTTTGGGATTCCAGATGCTCGTAGATGGTAGGTGTGAATTTGCCCAAAAAGGAAATGCTCCCAAATACGTAGTTAAGGATCATTTCCACCTTGTTAAAATGAACACTTGCTGGGTATACCACATCAAAAACGATGTTGCTGGTTATGTATCCCATTCTATCCTAATATATCCCATTACATCCCTACACTTTCCCTATTATATCCCCATTATACCCCTATTACATCCCCATGATCTCCAAGATATTATCATACATTATCTCCCCCAAAACTGAGATTAATTTTCAGATGTCCACAAAAAAAAAAACCTTTTTGGTTCACATAGCCATGGAAAATCACCGACTGTCAAGCGGAAAATCAACGGCCTCTTCGAGGCTGGGGGAGCATTTTGGTGCTTTCATGCCTCGCGGAAGTGTTTCCGCGCCATGGGAACATGCGAAAGAGAAACCTATCAGATGATCATAGTGACTATGTATTGGGAAATAGCAACCATTCAAAAATAACGCGAAATATAACTGTTTTTTGAATATTTCGAGACTATGAGCTATGAAAAGAACATTGATTATTAATTCAAGAGTGTCTGCTTCAGTGATTAACTATTGGGAACTATTCATATCCTTACAATGTTGTGGTTATCCTATCATAGGGGAAAAACTTAAGCTGTGATGTGTTTTCGGTGTACCATGATGGTACAAGGTGAGCCCCCCAGAGATGTTTCTTGGTTTACAAGCCACATGAACTGCTTCCACTAACCCTAGTTAACCAAATTGTAAACCGTCTTGGCTATCTAGGGGATGCCAGAATGATCCACTATTTTTTTGTACTGTGTTTTGAGAGTGCCGGGCAGATTGAGGTGTTTGTCCGTGCAAATGCATAATATATATATATATATATATATAGATGGAGATGAATATTGATGGCGGATATACAACAGACAAGATTAGTACCACACATTGCAACCAGCACCACTGGTAGCAAGCGCGTGTCCAAGGCCATGACAGTCGGACCAGAAGAGATTCCGACCTGTCTGGATCATAGCTGGATCTGGTTGGTTCTCAAACCTCCCTCAAATACATATTTCTCACTTGGGAATCATCATGCATGATGAATACTTGAAAAAGTAAAAACAAATGTCCCTAAATCTGCCAACATTCGGCAGGCATTCGATGTTCATTCTCTCAATCGGGACATAAACCTACCCCTATCACCGATTTTGGTTAGTATTACATCAATGTCAATGATTGTATTTTTGGGGTACCCAAATTTACTATACCCGTATGTGCCATCCCATCCCATGGCATTCCCCCGTTTTCCCTGGTATATTCCTCATCAAAGAATTGGTTAAAAAGTCCAACAAGCTTGACCATGGCACATGTCTGGCGGAACTATGGATCACGACGCGAGGTCACTGTAATTCATCCAGAACTATGGCTACATATAGTTACTAGAATTCATATATATATACACAATAAGTACGAGTACCAATAAGTGAGAATGACAGGATTATAACATCTTAAACCACCGTAAGTTGGATTTGTTCGCCCCCCTAACACCCATGGACAGCGATTGTTCGCACCTCTGCAGCATGTCGTCAATCTGCTCGCGCCACGGAGTATCCGTCGCGACGCTTCCACATCCTGGGAAGTGGTCCATGATATGTTCCTAACTATGTTTGCAATCCACCATAATATATATATATATATATGTTTATAGCACATAATTTGTACATATAATGTGAAAAAGTAATATCATAACATTTCACTTAATAATAAGACACATTTATAATATATATTGTGGAAAATAAAATGCAATATCATTTCATTTCATAAACTGAAATAATATAGTAAATAATAATAATGTAAAACAATATAATGTAATATAATATAACATACTATGAATAATAAGATATAATATAATATGAACTGAATTAGTATAACAACATACAATATAAAAGAGTTTTTTGCTATGAAATGACATGATCTTCTATAGATTGTGTAACATGTATATATATATATATACAGACATGCACTTTTCAAATGTTTCGTTTCTGTGTTTTTAAAGGAAAACTGTTTTTTCCATCACATATACAATTATGTTTTGACTGCGAGCGCTTTTCCAACAAGTCCGTGGAATTTTTGAAACGGCGTTTTTCCCGACCACAACTGATTGACAAATTTTCAAACTGGGCAGACGACGTTTTGCAACAAAGACGTTTTTGGGTGGAAACGGTTACAACTTTTGCCGTTTCAAACAGCAGCAGAAATTTTGCACACATGAAAGTTCCAGGTATGCCCAGTTATTTTTGGGCTATCATCAAGATACTGACTGGCATGGGCATCCAGGCTCTGCGCGGAGTCTTTTTGTTCAAGACGCCTAAGCATGCCTAAGCCACCAACAGCTCGTGTTCCTGTTTAGGACTTGCACCGAACACATCCAAACACACCATTATCTTGGATTTGCCAAAAAAACAACAACAAAGAGAAACAACTATTCCTTTTTTTTTCCCAAAAAGAAACATGAAGTACTTCAATTGGAGGGGACTTCATGAAATGCATGAAGTCTCGTGTCCTGGAAATGATGTTTGTTACCTACGACATCAAATGATCAATGGCCATTGGGACTCTATGAAATTAAAAATAGATAACCTGCTTGAAGTCTCTTCCCATGTTGGATCGGGAGGGACTTTTTGAGGCTCTGCTGATCTTGGATCAATGGGACTTCATGAACGTTAACTAGATAAATGCCTTAAATGCCTAAAGATGCCTAAAGATGCCTAAAAATGCCTACAGTAAAGTCTCTTCCAATGATTCTGGATTGGCAGGGACTTCATGAAATTGAAATTGATGCCTGAAATCTCTTATCAATGGGGATTTCACACAATCAAAATACATAAATAGATGCCTGAAGTGCTTGTCCCTGGCTTGTGACCACTATGGACTTCATGAAATGCCTCAAGTTTTCGCCCTGGAATTCATAGTACAGTACCTGATGTTTTTCCATATGTTTTTTCATATAGATCAGTTTAACTAAGGCCATTTCTTCAAAAAATCCCCACAAAAGCCGCTAGTTTGCAGACATCGACGCAAGGTGAAAAGGGCAGAAATTCATCAGCCTGATGAGTTTTTTTTTCCCTAGCAGGATCATCCAACATTCACCATATGGGGCTTGGCCATGCGAAGTTCATGGCCATATTTGGGCCTTTCGGTCAGGGAATTTGTATTGATGGGACTAGGCCCCAGTTGCCACTGGTGATGCATCACCAGAAGTTTTCAATCACAAAAATACAAGAAATACATATTATCTATGAATATTATGAATATTAGGAATATACCACTGAATATCTATTCTAGCATATAATTAACTATGGTTTTAACATGTTTGAAATACTGGTCAATTCCAACAGTTTCGAACCCTATGGCTATGTGATGATCAGGGTGCCTTCCGCCTTCTCTGTCAGCGGACCTGGAGGCAATCTGGAATCATTTCGGCAACCTTTGGCCAAAATTCCCATTGAAGTGGGAGATTTTCCCATTAAAATATATGATGTTCACTGTTGATAGATGATTTTCCCATTTTTTGGCTTTCTTGTAAACGTTTGATCTGGAGCGATTTTTTAAGACCTGGCTCCATAACTTGTCTGAATTTATGGGTGAGGCTGTTTGGATCTGTTTGGGGTAGTGCACCATTCTAGAGCAAAATCCATAAAGACTCTTTCGTCATCCAGGGGGATTCAAACACCATCATGGTGATTTCTCCCCTGCTACAGTTCAACTCTTGGTGGAAGACTTGGTAAACCCATCAAATGCCGACAACCACCACCACAACAACGACGACGACAACGACAACAACAACAACAACAAATCCATCCAAAAGCACAAAAGTGCTATCATACCTGACCTAGCAGGCTTCTCCATTGCATAGGGCGACTTTCCACTAGTTGTTTTGGATTCCAAGATATGTCAAGTGTATCTCACGTGGGTACATAACTTGCTCATCATTGCCCCTAGGTGTTGGGTCAAAGATCTCCAAAGCAACCTGGAGGTGCGCTGGAGGATGGATAACAGAAATCGTTTTAGTTCCAGAATTGCCTTGCTGGGTCACTTGAGGCGATTCGATTCCCCGAATTCACTACCCGCTACTACCCAGTCATCAAACGTGGAAAATCCACCATACCTGGCCTAACTTGGTCAACGCGCTGGTCCATTTCCCCAGGGGACCAGATGCCTGGCACCGCTGGCACCGCTGGCACCGCTGGCACCGCTGGCACCGCTGGCACCAGGCACACCAGGCGGCACGGCGATGATTCATCGCTGGTTCCACAACATTCCAAACCACCAACTCCAACCAGCACTATCTTAAGATTTCTGAGTGAAATAAAACTTTGGAACAAACAAAACACACTTCATTCTTAGACAAGACCTGCGTGGCCACTCCACTCCGCCCAGGTTTTTATTGCGAGAGTCCATATATATATATATATTATTTATATATATATATATATATATTATATAATATATATATATATATACATACAAGTGAGACAACCATCCACTATGGCGACTTTTCTTAGATGCTCTGAGTTAGTTTTGGATTTGTGGAACTCATCTGTATTTCAACATGGAAGTCATGGAACCCCAAAAAACCAGGAGTGCTCCCTGTCAGGAGTCGGACTATCCAATTTCACCATACATTTTTCAGGTCATCAATCTGTTTTCGTTGGGATTTACCCTCTGGTAAATTAACAGTTTGACCCTGGCAGTCATCGGGGTTGGAAGATTAGTTTCCATTCAAACTAGGCAATTTTCAGGGTCTATGTTAATTTACCACGGGGTATATGCCAATGATGTTTGGATTCTAATGAGATGACCATCACCAACAAAAATCCCATGATTTGCCACGACTTTTTTTTTGCTTTGACCAGCCGGTGAAAGGTGGTGAAAGCCGCGGCAAAGAACACAATCAGATATTATATATATATATATTATATAATTTAATAATATCTGATTGTTTAATATCTGATTGTTAATTAATATCTGATCTACATATATAACCCGAAGACAATTTAATTATTTTATATTAGTATCTCCGTCTCTATATCATACCTCCCAATTCCAATCTTTAGATGCTTTTCTCTACTGAGAGTGTGCACCCTCCAGGTAATTATCATATGCATCCCAGTTAAAAGCTGGGAAATTGCCATAGACCAAAATAATCCTGGAAGTTGCTTGAAGTTGGTGGTATGTGTTTTGTCACTGGGATACGCCCCTCTTAAACAATGCAAATATCATCATCCATAATTCATTCGTATATATATATAATACATATTACACATTATAAAAGTATATATCGCTATAAAAATATGATTATAGATATATAATGATATATATTTATATTTATACATAGATGAATACGTATGCATATTATAGACATATGTACATATACATATATATATATATATATATAATTGTATTTATATACACACTATATACTATATAACCAAAACTATATAATGAAATTATAGATATACTGATACTACAATATACACATACTGTGATACATACACAGGGTTAGGATCCGGCCCTGGGCGCCATTCCCAAGACCAGGCTTTCCTCGCCTGCTTCACGCCGCACAACGGCTGGAACCCGCTGCCCTTTGAGGGATGCCGCGTGGAAGCAGTTGAGAAGACGTCCATGGCTTCCCACGACGTCTGGCGAATAGGGAGACTTTGGGCAACGAAAACGGGGAAATGCAGTGCCAGGAAAATGCAAACACATGGGGATGTATACATCAACAGCAACTAATTTTCTTATCCGAGAAATGGTGAAGTTTGAATCGCAAAAAGATTCGGCAATTTCTGCGGGGTTGAATGTGATTGTTTTTTGTCAGCAGCATACAGTTCCATGTTTGAATCACTCGGACCAGAGATTGACCTGACACTTTCAGAACGTTTTTTTAGGGGCAATTTGAACACAATCTTGTTGTTGCACAAAAGCTGACCATCTCTGACCCATCTCGTGGCAGGTAAACGTAGAAACAAGAGTAAAACATAAGTTGTATGATTTTCCGACAAATGCCACTGGATGGGGCATGAACCAACATGGTCACTGCACTCGGGTATTGATATCATGAAATATCCTCAGCTGCGTCCTGCCCTCATTTTTTCGTCAGTTTGCTGAGGGTCTTAAGGGTGGATCCCCTACCTTGACTGGATGGTGATTTTTGATAGCCAGCCACGCTTTCCACTTGGCGCAGAACAACAATGGGACCTTCCAGACCGATGAAATGTTGCTTCGGAGTACACATTATCCATACCTTAATCCAGTTCACTTAGCCCCTTCATCCTTTACCATGACTGACATCTTGGGGAAGCCTGAAACAATTCCTCATGGGCGTGTCTGAAAATGGGGCATACCGCAAAAGGCCAAAAAATATAATGGGGATAAGGCTATGATTAACCAATGAATTGACGGGTACCCATGGGTACAGAATGGTACAGACCCACATGCCGTGAACATCTTTCACAACTTCTCAACCAATGTGCCTCCGTCCAGCTCCAACGGTTACTATCTGAACTTCCTGTGGTACCTTTCGAGATGCGCCTGACGGCTGAGGCCGGAAAAATGTGTGTAGCAAGAATTAAGCCACGTCCCCAACGGTGCTGGTGTATGGATTTGTATGGTACGTTGGGTTCTTTTTTACAGTTCGATGTGGAAAAACCAGCTGGTTTCCTATGAACATGATCTACAGAGCTAATATTTGTCATCTCCATGGGTAAATGGAGCGCACAAACAAGATCCAAGCCATGAACACTTCACGTGTTTTAATAATATTTAGCGTACAATTGCAATGGAACAAATTTCCACATATTGTAATTCCACATATTGTAATTTGAGATATCTATAGAATTCGATATTAGATATTCTATAGATATCTGCTATCGCGACAAGGTTCGACTTCCAATGCACTGCACAGGAGGCTTTGGTCATGAATGGTTGCATAATCCCCATTGACAGCGGACATGAGATATTTATATCAACATATTTAACATTATCTAAACCATCAAATTCTGGGCTTTCCAGAATTTTCAGGTACAAAACCAAAGCCATATTCAGCCACATTGAAGCGCCATCTTTAATGGAGACCAGAGCTGGGTTCCACATCTGTGATACGGTCACTTCAACCATTTTTACGGCCAGGTGGTGATACCTGTCCTATGGGATCATCATCCCATTTCTATATGAATTTCTGGTCGAAAACAGCACTTTTTTTGAAGCCACCAATGATACAGGACCCTCCAATTCCATGCAATTCCACTGGATTACATATGTATATATATGTATCATCATTTTCAAACACATCCACCCAGTCTGTTTTTTTTGGCTCGACCAGTTTTTACAGACACGGGAAAAAAACATGGAACGTTCACAACACATGCTCGGTGAACGTCCTCAGGCCTCCTTCGCGCTTCCAAACGCTCAATCTCAGCCATTGGAAAAGCCCAGGTCGGGATATCCCAGACCTCAGTGATGGCCCCATCGCCAACAGTACTTGGGACATGGTAGCCCTAGTAGCCCAAATGGAGCTTAAAATGGCAAAGATGTGGACAGATGATCATGTATATTAATATATATATATATATATATTAATGTATAATGATATTCGGTGAGAATTGCAGTAATTACATGTAATTACCTCATGGTCGGACAATTCAGCAATTGTGTCGGGTGCTCCGGGTCGCGTCCCAGTCGGAGGATGCTTAGTTATGTACAACCGTTTTTTTTTCTCACATGTACCCTCTGGTTATTCAACATAAAAATGGATGAACATGGTAACATGGCCCATTTATCCGTTTATAGATTATATTTATGATGGTTTAGCTATTAATATTGGTGATTTTTTTCCATAGCTATGTTAAATAACCAGAGAGTAACTGGTCATATGACAATTACCCACCTTAAATGAGATGCACAGCCAAAGGGTGGGTGGCACCCTGGTGAAGATCCCCAAATTCACCAGGCTCCAAGTGAGGTTTCCCAGAATTGGGGAAACATGGGGGAAACCAATAATGTATGGTTTACTTATGTTTACTGTATCTGCTTATGTTTTACTTAAAAACAAATATTCATCAAAATATCATAAAATAACGAAATTGAATGATTTTGGGACGTCCCATTTTCAGCAAACCTGCAATTCATCTACCATTGAATGGTCCGGTCCATTTTGGGGCGCAGTGTTTCAGAAAAATAAAAACTGTGCACGGTGATTATGTCGCTACAACTTGCATCTAAGTTGACTACTTGAACTTGCAGCTGCACCCGTTTTTTTATAATGTGGACTGTCTTTAATGTGTATGGCTCAACCGTTGGGCCCAACGTGACATCGTGGATTTTTGGCCCATCCAACATCTTGGCGCAAACAAGTCCCAGCTTCCTCGTGCATTCCTTGGAAAACCTCCATGTGCCTTGTGGCCGCTTCCATCTCGACGACCTGCAAAGGCTGTCAGGGATACCTGGTGCATAAGGGGCATTCATCATCCACTGTTATTTCTTCATAAAGTACATAAGTGGATGCATACTCATTACATATGTGTAATAATATATATATATGTGTGTTCATTACATCTATTCATTGTATGTATGTATGTATGTATGTATGTACGTATGCATGCATGCATGCATGTATGTATGTATGTATGTACGTATGTATGTATGTACGTATGCATGCATGCATGCATGCATGTATGTATGTACGTATGCATGCATGCATGCATGTATGTATTTATGTATGTATGTATGTATGTATGTATGTATATATATATATGTATGTATGTATGTATGTATGTATGTATGTATGTATGTACGTATGTGTATGTATGTATGTACGTACGTAGGTACGTAGGTATGTATGTATGTGTGCATGGGTGTATGGGTGTATGCGTGTATGCGTGTATGCATGCATGCACATATATCTATTAATTGAAAGTTGGACGTCGATGGGTGCCATACGGTGCCATGATGCTAAATAGTGGCAACAGTCACCAAGCAATGATTCAGTTGTGAGCAGGAAGTACAACTAGAATTTGGGTAGCAAACGTTAATGGGTCAGCTGAGGATTCTAGAAGTGATGTCTTGTCTCCGCCACAATCAACTTTGCAGCAAAGGTTGATGCCCTAGCTTTAGCGCTTCGCGTGCTGTCGGCTGGCAAGCATTTCCCAACAACTCCGGTACTTTGCTGTCTTTTACCCTCCGGTATCTTAAAAAAAATTAAACATGGCAATGGACAATCCCTCCATTTATGGATGAGTTGGCGGTCCATATGTCATGGCATCCTTTGGTGCGTGTTCAACCCACACCACCACACATTAATCCCCTGCAAACGTTGCAAACATTTCAGAATCCCGGCTGGATCATATCTGCTGATTACAACCATCTCAAGAATATGAAAACCAAACAAAAAGCACATACATTCACATATAACCATCAACCTGATTTTTCGCAACAAAAAAACCGTTCTACCGCACATTTGGCGCTTAACTCCTTTTTTTCCGTGCGAAAATCTCCAAGTGCCGTTGATCTTCCGTTGACATCTCGGCCACTCATTTGTAACAAAGACTGTCACGATGCTCTTTCTGGTTCAAGGTCAACTCCTTACCGTCCGGACCTTTCAAGCCTTGGTCATGAGAGAAACAAGCCGCTTCTGTGTCACTCGCTTGGTTCAAAGTTGAGGAAATGAGAAGGAGAACCATGGAGAACCACTTTGTAGAGCAGTCATTGTGTAATCTTTTTTCGTGGCAAGTGGGAAGGCTTTGAAACCATTCGGAGTCGGTGGGTTCAATCCATCCCCCAAAAATGTGGACCGCTGGTCAATTGGACCCCGCACTGTTGGTCATTATTTGGTCATTACCCATACAACAAGTCTGGGAGTCCCCAGATCTCTCTGTGTTGATGCCCTCCCCTTACGACTGTAAGCATCATTTCTGAGGTCAGCTGAAGTTGTGATTTTGTGCCATCGGGGGCCATATATTTTCCCTGGGTGTATGTCACTACTTGGCATTATGGATCAGCTCACCCGATTTAATCCAGCTGTGGAAGCCTGGTTTGATATGGTTTTATGGCATGATGGCATTGTATCTGGATAAATTGCAAGATCATTTTGGGAGAGTTACCCCAAT
>Ga0126342_10009895_pt1 | contig 17071 bp, 15 predicted proteins | sample Cyp1metagenome_FD_92528 | JGI IMG/M metagenome (GOLD analysis project Ga0126342, IMG submission 92528) | Coral microbial communities from Lord Howe Island, Old Settlement Bay, Australia - Cyphastrea 1 metagenome | ecosystem: Host-associated > Invertebrates > Cnidaria > Coral ... | reverse complement strand
GGGTGGGCCTGCGAGATTGCCTGCTACGACACCTGCCTGCGCGATGCGGTGTAGCGACTCCAGCCCAGGGCCATTCAATAGATCACAGTGTGTTCCACCCACTGCCGTGTCTAAAGAAAGCATAATGACCTCGAAGTTAGGGAAGTACTGCTCAATCAAACGCTTCGCCCAATAGTGGCAGTCACCTTCACGACGACGACCAGAAAATAAGTGGAAAATGAGCAGCGCTTTTCGCCCATCTGGCAACTCGCATACTGGTACACCTTGCTGCTTGGGCCAATGTAAAACCTCAGGGTCAACAACCTGGCCTAGAAGAGCATGACTGTGGTCATACGCGTTGCGAGTTGATTCCAGCGGCAAATGTGCTCGTTGATCACGGGTCGAAGTCGGGATTTCTGGTAGCGGAGCAGCAGGTGGAGCAGCTCTATGAAGTTGCTCTAATCGATCGACTAACTTGGCAACAGGAAGCTCGTAGAGCAGGTCCAAATACTGTGTCTCACTGGATATCTTCTGGTCGACCTCCTCGATCTCGTCAAGCAGATCATAAAGCCTGGTTCGTCCCCAAAGGGCAAAAGCCCAAATGGCTTGCGCATGTCGAACCGGGTCAGTGTTGTAGATCTCCACAGTCTTGCACCATCTCCATGAGAGATCTTGCGTGTCATCTGCACACCATTGCCTCGTAGTGGCAGAAATGGCCTCCAGCACCTCATGGCATAGTTCATCTGAGAGGTCTTCTGGAAAGCCTTGCTGGTGCCATTCGTGTTGCCACAGCTTCCATGCACGAGCATGGTCACGACTCCACTTCGTTGTGACATCAAGCTGGCAAGGGCCAGCCGCTGCTGTACAAGGAAGACGATGTTGGCCTTGTAGTGGTTCCGGAATGTCGACTCGTTCCGGCTGAAGCAAGGGGTCCAGGTGTCGTTGAACCCACCAGAAGCACCCATTCGCTTTGCGCTTGGAGTAGCGGAGATGTTGCTGGAGCCTCTGCGCTGTCCAAAAGCACTTTCGACAACATTCGCAAACGCCCGAATACACGAAGCGCCTCTCCTCAGAGATATGTGCATGTTGCTTCCACTGGTGCGCGTTCAATCCCTGAATGGTGGAGAAAGCACGGGAGCACATTGAACATGGAAACAAATCAGGGAGTGGTTCTTGTAGAGTGGGTGTCTGATCAAACACAACTCCATGTTGTTGGCAAAGTTCCCGGATATCACGATGCATGCGTGCCACATGATGGATGGTCTCTTCCTGAGTCAGAAAGCGGGCCACCGCACGTCGGATTTGATTGGGCATCGTTGCATCTGCCTGACTTGTCCAGGTCAAAATTGCTTCACAAGTCCATTCCCTGTCCTTGAGATCTGCTATCATGGTGCCAAGCCATTGGAGAGCCTGTCGCACTGCATCAAGCCAGGAGGTTCGACATATCTCATCCTCGGCAGTGATGCTTTCCCAAACTACTTGTGGTCCATGTCGTTGTAATTGCAACAGAAACAAGAGCCGGTGTTTGGCGAGGCGGACAGCCAATGGTGGGAGTCGCCATCTGGCTCGGAATTCAGCATCAGTCACTTGTTCTGCGTTCCAATATCCTTCTCCTGCAATTTGTCGTTGCCATTTCACAATGGCTGAGGAAACAGATGCAAACTGTCTGGTCGACAAAAGAGGCCATGCTCCACATCCATAGAAAAGGATTGGCAGGACAAGAGTCTCAAGCAGCTTCAACCGAAGGCGAATTTCCAGCTTGCGATTCAAAAATATGGTTTTGCTCATGCTGCGAAAAGCGGCTGACGCCTTGCCCATTTTGAGCTTGAGATCCTGCTGAATGTCGCAACTTTGGGCCATCACAATGCCTAAGTGCGTGTACTTGGTGACAATGTGTAAAGGGTCATAGCCTGGGATGTCAATCTGACCAAAGCTGTCAATGAATCTCTCGCGTCGACAAGCTGGGGCATCAATTCCTCTGTACTGCAAGATGGCTTCCGTTTTGCCAGCATAGGTCTGATGGACCACTGTCATGGCTTGCTGCAAGAGATTGTCAAGTTGACACGCTGCGAGGCATGGTAGCGGCAAGGCAATGTCATCTACCCATGCAATGGTCGGTGACAAGCTGTCCAAAAAGCTGTTGGCTTGTTGGATCAGCGGCAATTGATGAAGACCAACTTGCAGGTCCTTCAGGAGCGCAGTCATAAGGATATTGTACGCGATGTCTGCGATAGGGGATCCAGGCCTCGAGCCCCGTGTGGTTTCATAGCATCCAGCAGCACCCGGGCATGTAAACCATGTGTTGCAATGAGCATCACGCACCAATCTGGCAGTGGTGGCGGGAGCACTGTCAAAAATTGCAGCATTTTTGGCAATATTGGCTTCCAAGCTCATAACATCAAGGCCCTCATTTGCAAGTACTGCACGAAGAACATCCGGAAGATGCGTCATTGTTCCAAAAGCATGCTGGCGAAGAAGACAGTGGAAAGCGTTCTTGACGTCCACAAATACTATCGCCAGCGACAGTTTCTTTGCTTCCACAACTCGAACGTAACTTCGAAGGTAAAGGGAGGCAAAAACAGTTTGTTGTCCTCTGAAGCCTCCAAACTGGGTGACCAACTTGTTGGACGTAGCCCAAGGAAGTAGCTTCCGGCGCAACAATGCATGGTGAAGCTTGGCGAGGACGTCCGAGAGCATGATTCCTCTCATGGCGGCTGCAGTGGTTGCGCCATGCTTCTTTGCTATAGAGCACATGTATCCTCCCTTGAATTGAAGAGGTTCCGCTGACACTAACCAAATCTTGAAAAGGAGATGGTAAAAAATGTCAGAGTGCCAAATCATCATCTGTTGAAGTTGTTCAGCTTGGATTCCATCAAGGCCCGGCGCTTTGCCTTTCTTTGCCAATTTGCAAACTTGCTCCACTTCAACTCGTGTCGGAATCTCATGAAGTGAGATCATCAATGGCAAGTCAGCCTGGGCTTCGCTTTGCTGTTGTGCACATTGTGTGAGTAGAGCAGGATACGCGATTTCCTTGCCAGCTTCGAGGTTGGAGTAGTGTCGGGTGAGGTCATCAACTTGAGGGCCTCGACATCGTATGTTGGCGCGCTTCTTGGCCACGCCTTTTGGCAGGAGATGGCGAATCTTGCGCCAAAGGCCAGTGATGCCTTCATCTGCAGCGACGTCGCTTTGTTCTGCGGCCAGTGTCTTATAGAACTGGACGTCATCATGTCGCACTGCTGCAGCTACTTGAAGACAAAGACGATGATGTTGTCCCGAATGAAGCGCGAGAGCTTGGTGGAGAACACGCATCCACGGTTGGAGACAACGGACATCATCTTGAATTTTGCCCCATCGCCAGGTTTGAAAAATTTCACGTAAGATGCTTTTCCTCCATGTACCTCGAAGGGATCGCATGCGGTTCCAGTGAAATCTCTTGGCTTGAATCAAGGTCCATGTCGTTTCTTGCAAATGCATCTTTCGCTTGGCACGCAATGGCTTGAGTGGTTGTGCACATTGCATCCATTGCTGAAGCATAGCTGCATGTGAATGCACATCTTGCATCCACGAAGAAGAGGGGGTTGCATGAGAAGATGAGCATGAACCGCTGGCTAATCGTCGTGGTCCCGAAGGTGGTTTTGAGATCTGGCACGTGATGGGCAGGTCAAGTTGCAGAGCACGATGGTCTTCTCTTTGCGTGGATAGGTCCACATTGGCGATGCGAGTTCGCATTTCTGGATGTTGGAGAGTGCTGTCAATGGCAATATAGTCAAGGCGGGCTGTGCTGCCAGAACTATGTGTCCATGTTGTGTGATCTCCTTGATGATGTTGTTCAAAAGTCTGTGGTAGTAGCAAATTGTTGTCAAAGAGCCACTGATGGAAACATTCACCAGCAATGTTTTATTCTTCAGCTCCAGCCGAGCCAAGAACGTTCGATGGAAGAGATCCAACTCGTGCATTGGCATCGACCAGAACAATCAAGGACCACGAACGCATAGAACTTGGAATCGCTTTGCCCAGCTTCGACCAAAATTGCGTTGCTTCATCGAAGGTAGGACAATTTGGGGCATGACCGACCATGAAGAGCAAGCGCAATCCATCATGACAAAGACGAACAAGAAGGTATTGTGGATCTGTCGCCACAATGCGCAGGTTGGAAGTTGCAATGTGGAGAAAGCCCTGCGGTAGTTTCCATCGTTTGCGAACCCAAAGTTGAATGCCACACACACCTTTGGCCGTCGCTGGTGCTGACAAAATGTGGAAGTCATGGCATGTGGTGTGCCCATTAATCTGAGATCTTGTTTCCTGTACTCCAATGACATTGATACCTTCGTCTGCAAATGCTTGTAGAAGCGATTCCATCCGTGCTGTGATGCCCTTGCCATACTCCTGCTTGTTCTGGTAGAGAGTAAGCACATTGGCAGTAGCACACGTCAAAGTCAAATGGGTCTCTTGTAGATCATCTGGTTGCATTTCTGGTCTCGCCAGAAAGGGGTGATTGGCAGCTGTAGAAGGAATAGACAGTGCTGCGGACGCATTGACAGTCATAATGCCATCTGTGATCGCAGGCACTGCGGGATGGTGCTGTTCCGCGAGATCTAACATCCAAAGCCATGCAACACCTGGTTCGTCTGACAGAAGCTGATGTTGGATGGAACAGAAATCAATCTGTGGGATCCATTGCGAGACCGCTGCCCAAGCGGCTGCATCTGCAGCTTCGTTCCAAGGTTGTCCACTATGAGCTTTGACATGGTGCCATTGGGCATGAATCCGATATCGTGTTTCCAACCAATGCACTATGGCACGAGATAGGTGTTGAATTGATTCGTGTGCATTGGTGCGCCATTGTCCGTGGGCATTCATGCCTGCAAATAGGCAATCGAAATGGAAACAAAATGTGCTTCCTTGTAGGTGCGGGTTCAATTCACACATCTGAGCAGTCCAAAGAACTGCAGTGAGGATGGCTACTGCTTCAGCGTGAGGAGCAAATCCATTGATGCTGGTGTCATAACAGCGAAAACCGCCAAAACGATCGCCACAAGCTGTGTGGATGATGCGTACCACAGCTGCGGAAGATCGACGCTGATTGGTGAAGTTGGCTGCTGACCCATATGTAAAGAAGGATATGCCAGTAGGCGCTTCTCCTTGCCAGTCAGGGATGAACTCCAGCAACTCTTGCGTTGACGGATGCCATTTCACGACACTGGCACGCGGTTGGACGCTGCCAAGATCGATGTTGAAAATGGTGGTGCGCATGTTTTCAACTGATCTAAAGTCCACTTGGAGTAAAGTGGGTGGCGCAAGCATTTCAGCCAGCTTCAAAGCTGGTCGAGCGACTGAGGATTCCAGGAGCCACTGTGCATGAGCCACCACATCAGTTGTTAGGCGCTCCCTGGTCCTGGAAACAGTCACTGAACGCTGCAACATGTTGATAGCGTCAGCTGGCGGAATGGCGCCAGCTGCTCTAAGAAACATGATAATGCCATAGCCACTGCGACCCATCAAGGGTGCGTTCAAGAGGCACTCGATCATACCAGGCTGCACACGCATGAGTGGCGCCCTGACCAATACATGCATGGTAAAGGTGGAAAATGCGCAGCAAGTTGTCAAGCAAGATGTGCTCGTGAGTGGTCACAGCCGCTTGGTGCATGGTCTGTGGTTGATTGGTGCTGTCAAGGCAAGTGACCACACTCGTCACCCAATCATCTCGTGGCCGTTGGATAACGATCACATGTGCTGCAATCATATTGTCAGCTGTGGGCGGGGTCGGGTGTACCAAGTGTAATTCACGAGGCAAACCTGGTTGAAGAAGGTCATTCCAGGCTGTGACAATTCGCTCTTCCCATGTGGTAAAGTCTTCGTACAAACGCACAGGGCGCGGCATGTAACTGTGAGGTTCTGTCCAGCTATGATCCACCATCCAGACCAAAATGGTACACGACGAAGTCTCGTCCTCCCAGGCAAAGGCAGTCGCACGCCAATTGTCATGTAGTTCTTGGACGAATTCTGATTGTGTAGCAATACTCGGTTGCCCTGGAACAAATGCTGGAGCTTCGGGATCAAAGGTAAAATTGGTGTCGCCTGGACATGCTGCTGTCGAAATTGGGGTTGTCATACCATCAGCTGAAGCCATGGTTGATGGATGGTTCGTCTGCATGAGAACAACTTCTTCATGGTCATTCTGGTGCATGGCTTCCCCAAAAATCGTCAAAGGTTCCGTAGTTGGTGGAATGAGCTCCTGATGTGGCAATAAAACGTCTAGACCAACACCACTGTGAACAATGTCTGGTTCAAAAGGAGCTCCAATGACGCCAAACGTGAAATCGCCCCATCGCACGCGACAAAATGGACGAAGCTGTTCCTCATCGGGGTAAAGGATGACCTTGTCCAAGATGGTGTTTCGATGAAGCAAACACGGAACTAAATGGGCAGCTTGGGCAATGAATTGTCCTTGTCGGCGAAATCTGTGTCGTAATCACAATAGAGGCCAATTGATCATCAACCGTCTGCTCAAGGATGATGTGGCCAATAGTAGTGGAAAATGAGCTCTGTGCAGGAGTTGGGTGAACCCAGTGAGCTTTGCATGGTTGATCATGCGCAAAAAGATCTTGCCAAGCTTCCACAATGAGATCACTCCATGCCGTGTAGTCCTCTGTGAGTTTCACAACTCTGGGAGTCCAGCATGATGGTTGCCTGTGTTCCTGCAAGAGCCAGGTGACTACATAGGCTGCAGGTCCTTCTTCTTCCATTTCCACAACGGCTTGGCGCAAAAAGCGGTTGTGAAGTTCTCTGTTCCAGTCACCATTGGCAAAACGCCTCGTAGGCATCTGAGGTGGCCGTCGTGGAGCAGAATTGTTGGATTGAACCGTAGCAAAGTCTGAAATATTGTGTTCGCTTTGACAAACAACGGGGTTGCGTTTCCTTTGTTGAAAAAGCGACATCGAGTCTTGATCATCTGTATCTTCTGAAGTGAGTTCATTGATGAGTTGTTCATCAGCAATGATGGCAATGATGGAGTCGCCATTGTCGAAATGAACTGGTACGTCATGTTCTGGATCAACCCAAATGCGATTAACCCAGAGATGGCATCGTGTTTGATCTTCTTGATAATGTTCTTCGAGTCCCAACAATCGAAGGATGGACAAACGATTGGCGGTGTGAGGCATCCAGGTAGTTCGTCTGGCATACGTCGTGGGTTGGACTTCTCCACCAGGATATACCTCAATGTCAACCAAAATGAGTCTCAAGATGTGGGAACTCGGTGGCTGCAAATTTGTCCTCATGATGAGACATTCGTGGTCTTGTGCATCAAGATCAGCTGGAGGATGGTCAACGGAATATGCAAAAACTTCTTCATGTTCAGAGATTCCAAATAATGGTCGCAACAGCGATGGAAAATCCTGAAAGCGATGCCACGGTAGAACAATTTGGCTTGTCATTCCATTGATCGTGAAGACAGTGGTGTCACGCCAGACACCAGTGCAGGTCTCCTCGTCCAAGCTGGTGTGGTTACTCTCAGTATCGGTGTCTGCAAGGATCTCTGGATCATGAGGATCTCTGGCAGCACGTGGATCATCAATGATCGCTACTTTTGGTTGCTGGGGCTGTGTTTGGTGAGCAAGAAATGAAGTCGTGTCATCATCCACAGGCCATTGTTGTAGAGTTGGAGTGTCGTAGTGTGCACGTGCAACACTTTCCCATTCCAATGGTGGTTGAGGTGGTGGGACTTGGATCACAAATCCCAAGCCCTCATGTACTCAGACTGGGTCACCATGCGGAAGTACACGATTGCCAACAAGGATGTCACATTGTCCAATGTCTTGGGAACGTCGTGCGTCACAAACATCAGCAACTCCAGCGTGATGAAGAATATGACGAAATGGTAAAATCAAGTCAAAGGAGTGGGCAATCTCAATGATTCTCAATCGAGGCAAAGCAGGCTCAATGACAGTAGTCAAACATGCTGCTCGAAACAGCGTGGGATTTTGCACCAAAAGCAGGGTTCCTGGTTCCTGGCATAAGAGTGAATGGTGGCTCTGGCAAGACAAAATGCACATAGAGAGGCAGCGCAGGATTGACCAGGTCTTCCCAGATAAAACGCATGTCTGCTTCCCATTGATTGATGTCTGAATCGAACCTGAGCGGCCTTCCTCTTTCTTGCCTGCGATTGGTGAGGTGGCATATGTAGTAAGAGTTCATGAAGAAGACTGGCTCTCCATCCGCGTCTTCTGCTGTGCCCTCTTCTTGCAATCTTTGCCAAACTTGCTGTTGCCAGTAAGGCCTGTCAAGGAGATTTCTGCTGCCAGCCGCTTGTTGATGCGCTTGTTGAGGTGTACCAGCATGAGGTCCATCAGGATCTGGAAGCTGAGCAACATCTGCAGGATTTGGCTTATACTTCAAAATGCCGGGAACGGTCACTGCAGAAAAATGCTGATTCGGTTGTGAACAATGCAAATCTGAATCGCCAAATGCGAAGGAGACCTTTTTGACGCTGCCTCTCCTCACGTATGATGTAGAAGGAGACGGGAACTTCGACAGCATCTTCAACTGCCCCTTTGGTGCCATTTCGAACGCTAGCCCTCTAGCGGTCTCCCTGGCTTGCCATTCAGACTTGAAATTGTACTCATGGATGATGCTATGGGTCCATTTGAGAATTGAAGGGACAGTGCCAACAGCACTGTCAACAACCACCGGCCATTGGCCACCATACATATCAGTCATGGTTGACCGGCCGCCCCAAAAGACTGCGATGCTTTTGAGGGAGCTCCATTGCCATCGCGAGCATCGGTGGCGCCCATTGTGGCATCCATTCGCTCTGGTGGTGCGAGACGAGGTCGTTTGAGAGAGGCTTGCGCCTCCACATGAATCTCCTCGGCTTTCTCCTGAAACTGCTGAAGAGAAGCTGTGAGGAACTGCATGCTCTCGGTGATCTTTTCCGATGTGACATGATTTGATGGACAGTTGGGCTCGTCCTCTTCGTCCTTGATTTCGATCACCGTTCCCACAACTGCTTTGGTTTCGTCGACCTCTGTCTTCGCAAGAGCAAATGCTTCCTGAGCTGCTTTGATTCTTTCCTGATGTTCGGCTTCCTGAGTCTGAAACAAGCTGGCGTACTCTTTCCATGTGCTGACGGCATCTGTTAAAAATGTTTTCCATGATGCCACCAAATTCGTTCTTGCTTGCAAGGCTGCTTCGAGCTCGTCTTTGGCATGTCCAAGTGCCTTTGCAGCTGACTCAAAATCTTGATTTGCCTGTGCTCCATCCTTCTTTGCAATTTCTCGGACCTTCTGACTGACGTCCTTGGGAAGATCGGGCCCACGCTTCTTCAGGTAGGTCATCAATTCTTGCATCTTCCTCTCGCGCTCCTGCTGTGCTTGGTCCAGGAGGTGTTGCTGGCGGAGGCATAGGTGGCGCAGCAGCATTGGGATTTGGCATGACCATTGCTGGCATCGATGGCATAGGCATCATCATAGCAGGATTCATCATCTGGCCCATGGGAGCGTACCCAGGCCATGGCATGGGGGGCGGGGGCAGCGGAGCTGGAACATCTGCTTTTCCCTTGCCCTTCTGTACCGGAGGTCCATGTCCATGTCCATGACCTTTGCCACGTCCTCCAGATTTGCCCCTCGGAGTGTTGCCACCCTTGGACTTGTTCTGTCGCTGACGAGGTGATTGAATCCTTTGTCGTGGGGAGTTGCTTCTCCAAGACTGCCCCCATGGTTGGTCTTGTTGTTCCCAACTCTGGGCATACTTCTCTTCCTGTCCCTGCCGAGGCTGATGGATGTACGTGTGATCCATGACGGTTTGCCACGGCTGATTGCAGCAAAAGGTCACGTTGTGTTTCCGAAGCTGACGACAGTTGAGGCAACGCCACGGAGCCGTAGTCGACATCGCTGAGACGATCTGGCTGAGAAACTTCTGATCTCGTGAATGATGCTGTCTCAAAATTTGGTGCACCCTCTGTAGTTGTAGGGGTCCAAGAAGGCAGATGCGTTTGCGGTGGAGAAACCAGAGCCTTCGAGCCTTGGCGCGCAGTCTTCGCTGTGCTCGGCGCAAGGTTGCAGAGGTCGTGGTCAATGTCCCGCAAATAGACAAATGCAAGGATGAAGAGGCCGGCGAGCACGTAGACCCACGCCCCTCTCAAAGACATACACCAATACGCTTAAAATGTCTTCAATGTCCAAGAGGAACAAAATCGAGAAAGAGATCCACAGCCAGCAGCGAGGGCGAGAACTGATGCAAACAGCACCGAGTCGCCCGCGGGATGGCAGCCCGCTAAGGTTACAGGAAACGTGGGGGAAACCCTTGTTACAGCTGATGTAACCCCCAAGCCGAAACCTTAGATAGTAATGTAATGTTCAAAACATATCAAGAGTTATGTAAAAAGCTGCTTCAGCATTTTTTATAAAAATATTTATAACTTTGCTATTATTATAGCAAATTTAAATTTTAAAATAATTTAAACTTTAAAATAAACATTTTTTAATAATAAAAAATAATAACATTTAAAACATAATATTTAAAATTTATTGTTTAAAACATATAACATTTATTTTAAATATTTACAGAGAGTTGTTATAAATAACATATAATTTATTTTAAATTTTAAATATAATAAATATAATAACATAAATTCAAACATTTACTGTTTATTATTTATAACATTTAAAATAATAACATTGTCTGTAATTTATAAACATTAAAACAGACAGCACAGCTGAGCAGCTCTCGGCGCCAAGGCGCTGCTTTAACGTGGCGGACGCGACGGCCGTTGAGGTCCCGCATGGCGTCGAAGTTCGTCGTCTTTTTGCCTGGCACCGAAAAACGAAAAACGAAATTCATCTTTGTAAAGAAAAAAAAGAAAATTTGAAGAAACTTTTCAATTTCATTGTTCATTTTTCAATTTCTAATTCCGAAACTCATTGATAACATTGATTCTTAAATTTTTCCTTTCGAAATCTGAAAACAATTTGTAATTTGTAAAAAAGATTGATAACTGAATGCCAATACTTCGTTGCCAATCTGTAAAACACTGACATGTTGAGACTGCAACTTTGAGCTTTTCTTCTCATGTTGCAAGACTTCCGCAGGAATGTCTCACTTGCTGGACAACGTTACAACGTCACAACGTTTCGTTTGTGAACCACTGCTTGTCACTACTTTGCACAGTGCAGGGCCTCCTTTTTGAGATCGAAGCAATGAACCAAAACCTCCTTTGCCTCGTTTGATCTCGCACTTGCAACGCACAAAGCAACGCAGAAGCAACTCGAGCAAAGGGATGGCAAAAACTTGTGATCGAGGCGTCAGAGTTTTCACAGAAATTTACGCAAATCTGTCTCTGTGTGCTTGAGGATGCACATCCTTTGTGGTGTGCAGTTGTTTGCCTACAAATGGGCCGCAAGTTGATGCAATGTGTAACATGTGGTGTTCAATTGTAATTATATCGTATCAAACTTGTATTACAATTTATCAATTATTTATCACATGTGGATTCGATTTATCTTCACTGCAGATTCAACTTGTTGCATAGCAGGCCATATGCAGGCCATAGATCCGCCAAGCAACCGCCCAGCAGTCGGAAAACCACACGTACAGTGCAAAGTTTGCCCGCTTCCATCGTAGAAAGAAATGCCCTGGAAGCCTTCCTCGGTCTCACCACACGGATCACACCATGCGAAAATATGCGAAATCTGTAACACAATGTGGCACCGCATATCTGTAAGGATCATCAGATATCATCGGGACCTGACGTCTGATCATCCATGGTAGTGGTCTGAACAGTCAGCCTTTGTGGGTGACACTAGTGCATGTTGTGCATGTCTGAACTCTCTGATCGGTTTCGTATCCAGTTTTAAGTCCTCTAGTAAAGTCTTCTTGCAGAACTGGTTGTGGCATGCAACATGCGGAATTGACACCGAAATGCTCCAAACAAATCCAAATAATCAATTCTTGGAATTCATTTATCAATTCCAAATATCTTTAAACAACTGGGATCATCTTGGATCCTGATGTTCGGTCGACCCGACTCGACCCGACTCGAGCCGACTCGAGCCGACTCGACCCCGACTACGCCAAAGTGGCTCCAGCTCGAGATCTCGGCCTTGAAAAAGTACCCGGTAATCGACGGAATCGACATCTTCGACATCTTCGACATCGTCCTCCTCAGTGAGGTGAAAATCCTGAAAAGCAGAAGAGAGCTCCTCCATCATCTCCATCTCCGTTTCATGTTTCTCAACCTTGGTATCCACTGGCAAAATCAAATGAGACGGCCTAAAAAAGACATCTTGAAACATCTTCCAACAACGATCTCCATGGCTGCGGCTCGCGCTCACACAATGCTTATTTGGAGCAGGAGCTTTGAAACTCACAAGGATCGTCAAACAATCACCCAAATGCAAAATTGGCTTCTGCCAAGAAGTGCCAGATGCCGCTCCTGCTATTGAATACAGTCCGCGCTTGTATACAGGGTTCACGGGGTGCCCAGGTTTCTGAGAGCTACTAGGGCATCCTCTTGTTCCAAAATGATTCTCAACCCTAGGAACTTGTTTTTCCCCCAGATCTTTGCAATTCTGCTAGTTGTTCACATGGATTCGCTTCCTTTTGCTCGGTTAGTGGTTCAACCTGGTGTTTTGCAGCTGTAATGCTGTTTGCGGCACCTGGCCCATGTACCGTTCTACATTGATAGCGTGATGAGAGGGGGAAAACACAAGACATGGCACACGCAAATGCATAACACCATTTCTGCTCACTCATTGTTTTGAACGTTACGTTCTTTCAATTTGAAGCGTTTGCCCGTGTGTTCCATCAGACCAAACCCAACTTCCCTTTTACCATGAAAGTAGGGGCAAAAAGTACTTCAAGAAATAAAGCAGCGAACACCAGAAATGGCGGCGCCCACGCAAACTGCAAAGTCCAAGAAAAGACATAAAGAACTTGCCTGAAAAGCATCAGCGTTGAACGAGTAGGAGAATCATGGCCTTTAAACATGTTTCAAGTTTCAACACATTCTTTCATGTAGAGGACAGCTGTTGCGGCCACCCCCTGTTTGCAGGGAATTCAGAGTTATCATCGGTGAGCACACCATTTTTTTGGAGCTGTTGTGTATTTTAAAGAAAAGGGTTTCGCTCCAGTTCCAACTAGGTGTAAGCGGCTCATCTCTCCAGGGGAACTTGCTGTCGCAGCTCACGTAATTTCCCCGAATCCAGCCATGTCAATTTTGAATGGTGATAAATGTGTTTAGAAGATTTCAGCCCCTTGGATTGTACAGCATTCTTTAGAGTCCTGCAGAGTGTTTGTGCTGCTTGGACAACAGGAGGTCACATGGGTCTGAAAATGGCGAGCGATAGCAACGATGTCGTAGCGTAAGTCTACCCGGATTACGGATGCTCACTCGCTGCAGAAAAGCTGCTGGATCAGAAGAGCACCTGAGCAAAATCCAAAATGTCACCCAAAATCAACTCAGCAAACACAAAATCCAAACACCTGGCAGCATTGCAGATATTGCAGCCTTTCTCGCACCTGATGGCACTGGCATGGAGGGTGTGTCTGACTCGACCAGCAACTTCCCCAAGAGGACATGCAAAAAACCTTGGAGGGAGACACATAGCGAGCAGTCCTCAAAACATGTCGTGCTTTTTCGAAGCCAATAGGACCATAGGAATCAATAGGAATCAATAGGACATGGCGAAATCTACATAGTTGCAGCTTTCTGCGCCTAAAAAAACATTGGCAAAAAACGCCTTTTTGTACGAGACTTGAGTGTGTTGCTATGTGTTGCTATGTGTTGCTATGTGTTGCTATGTGTTGCTATGTGTTGCTATGTGTTGCTATGTGTTGCTATGTGTCATTGCAGCTGTCGCATTACGACGCAACTGGAGCTGCGACAGCTGCGACAGCTGTGCGATGCTAAGCCGTACGAGCAGCTCCGGGTCTACCGCCACGAAGCGGACTTCGCCTTCTGGCAGCTGCACCACGATGGCCATGCGTGGCGCCCCTGCACACCCAAAGCCCCCGAGAAAATATACATAACTATATATATTTATATTATACATAAATATACGTTTTCATATAGGAAATGCATGGAAATGCTTCATGAATTTTAGTTTTGATATGTTTTGATACGTTTTATCCGTGGCAATGCATGGCACTTGCCATTGGCTTCGACAGATTTCAGAAAGCAGCGCATGTGAATCGTGCCATGTTCACCCGCAAATTCCTATAGAAACCTTCAAAAAGAGTTAAGTTGAGGATGTGTAGAAAGATATCAAGATACTGTCCTAGATGTACCTGACTACACGGGAGCAATGTGACAGGTGATACGTGAGAATTACCGGAGACAATCGGAGACATGAGTCACGCACGCATCTCTGCAATTTTCTGCATCTGGGACCTTGAGCACCTTGAGTTTGAGAGCTGGATGCCACAGGATGTGACGGGGACAACCGGTGGAGGCTTGCTAAGCGATGCTGAGCAGCAAGCGGAACTAAGCGGCCCGGTGGCACTGCTGGCTAGAGCCATAGCAGCGAAGGGAATGCCGGAAAGCCAGAAGCAAAGATGCTCGCTTTTGGCGCTCATGACTTGGAGAGCGTTTCAAGATATGTCATACAACAATGCTCACATGGCTCACATGCTTCTCAAACACACATGTGCAATTATTATGATATGCTGATTTGACACATATTGCAGATCGAAAGAGGTACACGTTGACACAATGGCGGTGGCCATTCCCTGATTGGTTTTCTCGAAAGCTTCGAAGGGGATGTTGGAAAGAAATGTGATGTCGGAAGATGCCGGAACAGTTCAGGTTCTGTAAAGAATAAATGGAATTTGGAATGATTAGTCGAACATGGTCGCTCCATGTTGCTCCTCAATCAAAAATGAGTCGCGACATTGAAACCCAGTTTGACATAGTTTGAATATGTTTGAATATCATGTGCATATCGTGCCCCCCAAAAAAAGAAACGCTTGAACGCTATCAATCATGTTTATCGAATCTCGAATCTGGCTCCCCAATTTGCCTCTCGAGGTGCTGTCTCACGTGGCGCTTCCTGGATCCAGCGACTTGCAAACAGAAAATTCGGAGAACCTCCAATCGCTTCCAATCGCTTCCAATCGCTTCCAATCGCTTCCAATCTTCAAATCACTTTGAGAATCAAACATCCCAAAAGTGCCACCCCCTTACAAAGGAGAACACAAACACGAAGGATACAATGTCCAAAATTGTGACCATGAATTCAGAAGTGGAAGGACGTAAGATGTATTGATGCACTCTTTGTGATGTTTGCAGAAATGTGAATAATCTAAAATGAGTTCGAACTCAAACTTAGTGAAATAAAGAAACAGTTGTCCTGCTACGCGTTTGTCGTCTTTGGTTTCTGCCATTTTGTTTCAGCCCTATGCCAAGTACCAGATCCCATGTTCTTCATTCAAAGGATCTCTAGACTCTACACGTCGTTGGGATACAATTTCTGAATGTAGACAACCAGCGTCAACTGATGACTCACAGGCAAGGTCTACTTACCCACAACGAACATACCGTTAACATACCTTCCATTATAAGCAAGGTTGCTTAATCTGATGTCAGTCGCTCGATGCAAGGTGAAGGAAACCGCAGAAAGTGTTCTCAAAGTCGCAAGGTATCTCGTTGCATCACTGTTTTCAAAGTCGCGAATTTTTGAATTCTTCTCTCCAAAAGCCCCCTCGACCTTCACAACACAATCCCCATTCCTCCTGCTGCGTTGACCCCATACGTCGCATAGGTTCTTCCTGGTCACACCAAATTTGCTCACTTACGCAGCCGAAAACTAATCTTTTGGACCCTTCTTGGTATTTCTTGGTGTTGCGTGTGCCTGTGGTGGACGATGAGGGCCGTCATCATCCTCATCCATTGCACTTTCAAGACTTGATGTAAAACTGTGCTGAACATCCACAACTTGTTACAACGTGTGTTGCAACTCGCGGTACAACTCGTTTTACACTTGCGTCACTACTTGTTACGACAAACAAATGACTTTCAGTTCTGTTCCAATGAACAACCTCCGCTCTGTTTTTCAGTTCATATTCATGCCCTAAAATTTGTATGGTTTACAATGGAAAAAATCACACGGCAATTATCTACCCGTTTTACCCCTATGGATGTTTCAAGGCGGGGTACCTGATTACCCAAGGTACTTTCTGATGTCTCTGGTTTCCAGGTACCATAAATATGAATCAAAGATTTGATTCAATCATTGCCTCACGCGTAGTAGTTCTGCGGATGGGTTCCTCCTTGGGATGTGAAAGAAGTCACACCCATCCATTGCGAAGTTGATAAAGTATTCGTCCGTTTTGTTACCGAATGATTTGGTTTTCAACGTGAATCATGCATCATTTTGAAACTGGAATCAATGAGTTCACTTGCATTGGACTAGCTGAGCAAATTTCATGATTTCCGTTATTTTTTGGCAGTTTAGTTCTGGGGGCCCCGCCTTCCGCCAGGATTCTGTGTTCTCGCGGTTTACTGGTGGGCGGCGCCAGCTGCCTAGTACATCATATGTGATTTTCAAGTGATCCCAACACAAACCCCATCAAATCCCGACATCCAGCGTCTCTACGTGAGTACTTTTTTCCAGCATGCTTAATTTACGTTGCACCTCCACCCCACTCAGTTTCCATGCCATGGTTAACATGGATGGTCGAATATGGTAGATGAATACGGACCAAAATGGGCAAGGGGTTCTCCGGACAAAACCCGGCCCTCGCACCTTCATCTTCTCGACCGCCAGCAGCAAGGGCACCCTTTCCTGAACAAAAACGCCCCATGACACAAGGCACAAGGCATTCTCATCAGCACATCTTTGCACATCTAAGCAAATCTTTGCACATCTAAGGACATCTTTGCACACCTAAGCACATCTAAGCACATCTTTGCACATCTAAGCACATCTTTGCAGACCTAAGCACATCTTTGCACATCTAAGCACATCTTAGCACCTCTAAGTACATCTTTGCACACCTAAGCACATCTAAGCACATCTTTGCACACCTAATCACATCTAAGCACATCTTTGCACATCTAAGCACATCGCAGCGCCTCTAAGCACATCTTTGGACAATC
>Ga0126342_10009894_pt1 | contig 17071 bp, 12 predicted proteins | sample Cyp1metagenome_FD_92528 | JGI IMG/M metagenome (GOLD analysis project Ga0126342, IMG submission 92528) | Coral microbial communities from Lord Howe Island, Old Settlement Bay, Australia - Cyphastrea 1 metagenome | ecosystem: Host-associated > Invertebrates > Cnidaria > Coral ... | reverse complement strand
TCTATCTATCTATTTATCTATCTATCTATCTATCTATCTATCTGTCTATCTGTCTATCTGTCTATCTGTCTATCTGTCTATCTGTCTATCTGTCTATCTGTCTATCTGTCTATCTGTCTATCTGTCTATCTTATCTATCTTATCTATCTTATCTATCTTATCCATCTTATCTTATCTTACCCATCTTATCTATCTTATCTAACTTATCTATCTTATCTATCTTATCTGTCTTATCTGTCTTGTCTGTCTATCTATCTATGTATCTATCTAATCTAATGTAATCTAATCTAATCTAATCTGCTCTAATCTTATCTTATCTTATCTATCTATCTATCTTCCCATCTATCTTCCCAAGGTGCGTGGATTTCCCACCGGCCCCCGTCTCCTTCGCCAGCTTCGCGGCCTTGGGCGCCTGATTTAGGGCCACCAGCGACTCACAGAGAAAGCCCAAGGCTTTGGATTGCCAACCTGGCCGCATGGCCGCATGGCCAGGGCCCTACCTATGGCCCGGGGTCAGAAACCCATGGAAAAACCATGGAAAATGATGGAAAGATGGCACTTTGGAGTGAAAATCATTGAACATCTGCATTTTGGAGTTCATTGGAGTTGAAGTTGTACGGATCAATCCAGATGAGCCCTGAAAAACTGAAAGTCGAGTTCGATCATCCCATTCGTTGAATGGAAGATAGTATCATTGTGTATCATTGTGTGCCTATCTCAGCCAGATTGTTTGATATTTGTCTGCTGCGATTCTTGGATTGCGGGGATTTCTACATGGATGTTGGGCCATGAAGAGCCATACTTCCAGGAAATTTGCATGCGACCCGATCAGGTGCCACACTCCCGAACGAATCGTCTGTGGCTCGTGTTTGCGAAGTTCGTGTACCAAGTTCTCTACTTTGGGTAACCCAATCACCAGGCTTCCCAACCACAATTTATGGTGAAATAGCCATGGGTAAACCATTCTTGCTTCATACCCTTCACTTCCAGACATTCAATCTCATTATTATCATTCAATATTGGTGTGTTGTAATTTTTGAACATTCTCATCTTCCCATGTTCAACATCCACGTCATCTCGGCTGGCGGATCCCGGGGCCTTTGCCGTAGCCCAGCTGCTGAAAGATCCTTAGAGCCTCCTCGGAGGCCTTCAGCGCAGCAAAGAAGTCCGAGGCCTTCAGCGACCACTGCGCCACAGAGACCAACTGGGAGGCCTCCGAGGGCGGCCATGGTGCGGCCATGGCGGCCATGGGCCATGGGAAACTGATGGAAACTCCATGGGAAACTGGGCTTAAATATGTTGGGATTATGTTGGGATAAACTGGTTGATGGAAATGGATACCAAAGGCATGGTTGAACTTGAACTCAAAAGTGTTGCAATGGTTGATGGATTACAGGAAATTACAGGAATAATGATTGATGATGGGAAGACTATATAATATATAAAATCACCAGCCAGTTGGTTTGTCTTAGCAGTAGCAAAGTCGGTTTGTCTTAGCAGTAGCAAAGTCCCCCTCCAAAGACAAAATGTTGTTTACGGACAATGTTCCGTACCAAATTTAGATGCCCTGTCACGGTCTCTGATCTTCCTCCTACAATCTATTCATAGATGATTCCTTTGCGAAACCCAGCGGTTTTCACCTGATCATCGGTCAAATGGTCAAAATACGTCCAAACATTGGTACCCTCTGGTGAACCCCAAAATAGTTGATATAAATGGATGTGGATCCCACCTAAAATATCGGTACGTCATGGTATTTCAATGGATTTCATCAGTTTTGGACCGGCACCTGGCCTGCATCTTCCGATCCCCTTCCTGCCAGAAGACCGCAGCTGCCTCGGCCGCCTGGATGCAGCCACTCACATTGCAATCCCAAACTGGCTAGAGAGAACCAATACGGGCCCAACGTTCCAATCAAATTGCATACCCCACACCAAGAAAACTGCAGACATTTCAAAACTAAATCTTAAAGAATACATCAAAATACGACTATAAGTCATGCAGAAGCACTTTCATGTCTATCCAAAATCATTGAACAAATATGGAAAATCAGTTGTTTTCATCAATTGTTCAACTGATTACTCTTTCACTCTTGCATAATCAAACATAATTAAACATGAACCTCCATTTAGTACGATGATTTTCCCAGTTGTCAACCTCCATAGTTTTGTTTTAGATATATATATATATATATATATCGCTCTCTCTCTCTCTCTATGTAAAATGGATGTTCCCCTTAAAACCTGCATTTCTCGTGGATTTTCCCATTTAAACCTCCATTTATAGATGATTTCCCAGCTATAAACCTCCGTGTCTCGTGGGAGAAATTTCGGCCTTGGCCGCCGCCGCGCCGTAGCGCCCCATGGCCGCCAGCGCCAGCGCCGCGGCGTGCAGCGCCTTGCCGACGCTGCGCGGCGAGGCGGCCTTGGAGAGGGCCTCCTCGGAGGCCTCCGCCATGTCGCTGCCAGGGGATGAGATGATTTAGATGGAGATATTTAGGGCAAATTTAGATACATATAGATACATGTGTATGAGAGAGAGAGAGATGTATATATATATATATATGTGTGTGTGGGTTATATGTGTATGAACTTTAAATATATATATATAATACTATATTATATGTATGGAGGGAATGTTTTTCTAATGGTGATGTCAGGTATAAATTATGCAAGGCCAGTCATTACGCTAGGCCCATCAATGAGGTAAACCTGCCATAATTCATCCCCAATCTGAGGTTATGGCATTGGGTATCACTGGCTTTAACCTCATGGGTTCATCATTGGGGGTATTACTCAATGGCGATTTCATTGCTTAATCACCACGAATATTTGAGTTTATAACCATCAGGTGTACAAGTAAATAGCCATTTACAACTGGGATTATCATGAAATTAAATCACCAAATAATAGGTGTTTAAGAGTCTATTTATTGTTCATATATAACTCGGCGGTATAATAAACCTCAGCTATAAACCCAAATGAGTGCATTAGAGTTATAACTGGGGTTATTAGTCCCATCCCCCTAATACCAACACATCCTAAATGGTTCCAAATATATAAGTGTAAATATCCTACTAAACCATGGTTCCAAGGGATGTTTACATATGTTTACTCTTATGGGGGATGACTTAATCACCCTTCACAAGGTACATTAATGAGGGAAACCCAATGACCCATTGGCTATGTTTGGCAATGTTTGGTTTATGTGGGTTTAATGATGGTGATGCATCACCATTAAGCATCAATGAGGTAAACCCAATGCCATAATTCATCCCCAATTTGGGGTTATGGCATTGGGTATCACTGGCTTTAACCTCATGGGTTTATCATTGGGGGTATTACTCAATGGCGATTTCATTGGTCAACCACCAGTAATATCTGGGTTTATAACCATCCTCAGGTTTATAACCTTTATAACCTCAGGCGGGTCCAGCTGTAGCCTTGCAACTAGTTAGTCACCATTATGTAGTACATGGGGTTAATCATTAACCAGCTAATGATAATTAATAGTGCTATTTATAACTGGGGTTACCATTAGACAGCTATTTAATATAATTGGTTGATCATGATTAATCTTGCATCCTGATTAGCGGCTAGGTTCGCTATTGTGGCTATTATTCAGAACCCATGATTAGATTGGACGTTTCACTGTTATAGTGAAAATAATTTTTGGCAGACCAATTGTGTCAAAAAAAAGTGGTGTGAAAAAACTAAAATATTGCTCGTCTGCCTTTCCCAAAAGAAAATCTGATCGCTTGTTAAACCCTTATTAAAGAACAGCTTGTCCACAAATTTCCAAGGCGCTGGACCATGAGAGGGTACAGTTCACTTTAGTAGGTTTGTTGCCTAGGTTCACACTTGCAGCAAACTTTTCCGGAGGTGATCCTGGAGCCAAGAGAAGAAAGAAAAGCCTTTACAAAAGCAACCTTCTCTTCCTCTTCGTCTTCCTCTTCCTCTTCGTCTCTTTCTCTTTCTCTTCCTCTTCTTCCTCTTTCTCTTTCTCTTTCTCTTCCTCTTCATCTTTCTCTTGAGGTGCAAAAGGTAACGCAATCAACATGCTGAACCCCACTCACTACCAGTACTACAAGTACCACAAGTTTGATTAGATTTCAATTGTCGCCAATTGAAATCCTAATTACTTAAATGATGATTTTATTTTATTTGGGGAACAGCTTTTAAAAACTCAATTTTAAAGAGGGCATAGCATTGGTTTGAGGGGTGCCCACAAATCAGGACTGAACATTGTATAATCACCATTGGTATCTTTGTATAGCTATCTGCTATTTATCATCATTTTTTGTCAATCACCATTCAGTATTTTCATCACAACTAGCCTCTGGTAATCTAACGTGGCTGGAGAATCCCCGGTCACTCAATGGAGGATTTTTTTTGTTCCTTGGGAAGTTGGAAAGCATCGAACTCAATGGGGATGACTGGAGAAGCTGGGTGGCTGGGTCTGATAATTTCTGTAACATGATTGTTCAGATGATTTAAACCAATGGTAGAATGAAACCATTCGTGATGGACTTTTTTGGTGCATGCTTTTGTGAAAATCTTGGATCATCCCGGATCGAATCATTACAATTTGCAAAATCTGTGATTTCCGCTTGGAGAAACATGAAGAAACGGGGCTTCAACCAACCCATCCAACCACCAAAATGATGGGTGAGTAAATATGATAATTAAATATAATTAATGTCAACATTATAGACAGTACAACCCACAACTGAAGAGGATGACAGGAGTCAGGGAATTCGTGAACCGAATCCAAAGACAGGATCCAGTCTCTACTTGGCCTGCTGAGCTTTCAGGGGCTGTTCCAACTTGAAGTAAAGGTTGGTGAGAATCCTTGGCTCCGCTACCCACGGCACTTCCTGCAAGCCCCCAGAAGTCCAAAGCAAATGTTGCCGAAAAAAGGCGCTTTAAGAAAATAATGTGTACTTTGAAATCACGATGGCATTGCAACGGTATTTGTCAATCCAGAGTTGCAGCCCAATAGTTATAACATGTTATAACCCGCACAAGTTGAGACAGAACGCCTACATTTATTGGTCATATACATCCATATAACCATTTATTGAATGGAAGTGGGCCCAACATATAGGGGCGAACTACCCTCTGGTAATTTAACATAGCTATTGAAAATGGCCATAGAAATAGTGAGTTTTCCCATTAAAAATGGTGATTTTCCATAGTTATGTTAATTTACCGGAGGGTATTTTACGGCTGACATGTCCAGTTACCATGGTTGGTAAAGACCCATATTTTACGGCTGGATCTTCCAACGGTGGCGCCACCAGCGACGGGGTGGAACTGGGTGGTTTCTCACGCAGATTTGACCATTAAGACACCTGGCTGGTGGTGATTAAAAAATTGACCCATCAAAAAAATGTGAGACATCTCAAACCAATCATCCCATGTATTTTTGAAAAACCGTAAATCTATGTAAATGTGGCGGTTTCCGAAATGGGGGGTACCCCTAAATCATCCATTTTGATAGGATGTTCCATTATAAACCAACTAGCTATTGGGGGTACCCCTATCCGTGGAAATTAGATATTCAGATATTCAAAAACCCTCAACCAAATAAGGATGCGCATCCACCCGGTCGCCGCTCGGCGGCAACGCCTAGGATCAGTTGTGCCATGACCTCGTACTTCGTAGCCCGCTGCTCCTGCACTTTTCGCATCCCCTGACCTTTGGAAACATCACCTTGCCATGGCTAAGGTTGGAATACGTTGGATATCAGTCAAAAAGATGTGTTGACAGGGGGGTTTACCGGGTTTACCAGGCTCCTTCGTGGTTTTTGTTGGAAAAGTGCATCAACCAAAGCAACCGTTCACAGTCACTTTGCCAGCCCCTTCCCTATTTCAGTCCATATTTGAAAGTGCTTCATACATGTTACAACGCAGTCATATGTGGAATATTCCCAGCTATCAGTGACCCCTTAATCTTCCATACTCCAAGTTCAACCGTCGGATTTGTACTGGAAGAGAATCAAACATTGGCAAGGTGGGTTGCATGGTCATCAATCCACTTGCAATAGAAATTCTCACTTGCAAGGTGTTGGAACTTGATATGGTTTGCTTATATATTAATTGTTAATCCTTTCCCCCCAATAAGTTTCGCATTGGATCTGTTCATTTTTGGGGGCTCTAAAAAATCGTGGTCTTCAATGGTATTCTTTGCTGCTATTTGCTATTTGCTATACCCATTTCAGGATGGAGTGAAACCATATTAAACCATACCCTCTGGTAATTTAACATAGCTATTGAAAATGGCCATTTATAGTGGATGTTCCCATTAAAAATTGTGATTTTCTATAGCTATGTTAGTTTTCCAGAGGGTAATTCAACCAGCATTTTTGATCATTGACCCCCCCTTTCTCCATCAACTCCCGTTTTTTGGGCCTGAAAAATGCTGAGCGCCCGTTGGCAGCTCTCCAACGCCCCAAGGCGCTTCTTCGGCCCGCGGCGGTCCATATTCATCTCCTCAGTTGGTTTTTGGTGATCGAAAAATGGGTGAAAGATGGTCATTTTAATGGGATTTAATGGGATAATGATGGTTAATGATGGTTAATGATGGTTAATGATGGTTAATAATGGCTGGTTGGTGGTTTTAACCATCTTGAGAGATTTAGTCAATGGGAAGGATGACAACCCATATATTATGGAAAATAATCCAAATGTTCCAAACCACCAGCCAGTTAATATAGAGGTGTCCCAAATTCAGGTACCCCCCACAATAGCTGGATGGTTTATAATGGAACATCCTACCAAAATGGATGATTTATATTTATATTATATCAAGGGTAGCTAACCCCATCTCCCGTTGAGCGAATGTTTATTATTATGTTAAGATGAGTAAAGGTCATTCAACATCATTTAAACATTCAAGACCCGGTTGTAAGATGGCAGGTTAGACCCTCTGGGGGCTCCAATCGATGCTAAGGTGGTAAAACCATGTAAGACCAACTGCCATAAGCCTCCACTTGTGCACATTTTGTACAACCCATTTCTGGCAAGTCATACTAATCTCAGATGCTCCACTAAAATTTAATTATGCGCTGTGAAGTGTGCAATCCCCGTCATAGCAAACAAGACATATACTCTGAAATTATTGAGGGTGCAGTTTACCTTTTTTTCATGAGCAAAATCAAGAAAAAAAACACCAAGTAAGTATCCCTTCACCAGTCGGCTTCCGGTCCCAGCTTCGGCCAAGGACAACAGCATGCAGGCCTCCCCACAGTGGTCCCCACTTCTGCGGAAGTCTTCCTCAAGGTACGCCCGCGTCAGTTCTGTAAAAATCCAAAGGGTGCCCGCAATAATCCTGAAATCATGAAATCACCATATCAAATAAAAAAGTGATGGGAAAAAATTTAAGGCGATTCCTTCCCCTAATAAAAATACATCGTTTCCATCAAACCTCTTGGATCCATTCATGTATATGGGGGGGTCATTTAGGCATGGAATCATCGAACTAGTTGCCATATGTTGCCATTCCAACACTAGGATGTCTTCTTTTTGCTCTCTGGCATGATTGTTCACCACAGGGAAAGCACATGATTTGTGCCTCTCCAGCGACCAAATGGCCATCTTTGATAGGAAAAGACCTCATCGATATTAAAAGAGTGTTTTCTGTTACCAGGTTAGCTTGCAGGACGAAAAAAATACCACGTTTTGTACCAACCAATGGTGTCCTTTGGGTTAAAAGAGTCCGTTTGGTTTACCGCGGGTGTGAAGAAATACCATGACCATCCATGACCTCTATCAGTCTGTGGGACCCCATGGCCTAAGGGATTGGGCAAGTAACGGATCCGGCGCCGCAGCCCGGGCTTTCCCCAATGGATTCGACCGGAAGCATGGTGAGGTCGCACCAACTGAGGATGCTTTCAACAGGATTATTTCATCGGATAGCATCTATTTATATAGTCCATTGATATATCCATCTATCTATATATATATATATAGTCCATCTATTTTCAAACAAAATCATCCATCTATTTATATAGCCCATTTCCATCCATTTCCAAAAACAGCCAGTACGATTCCGCGCAAATCCCAAGGTCCAAGTGATCCTCCGCCAACTTCAAGGCTTCCAGTGGTTTTCTCCCATCCCTTCCGACGGCATCCAGGCGGGTGAAAATTCACCGTCCCTGTTTGAAACATCGACCCGGCCTGGTAAACGAACATAGCCATGGTATAGATGGCCCATAGAAATAGATGGTTTACCGGTTTACCCATAAAAAATGGTGATTTTCCATAGTTAGGTTAGTTGACCAGAGGGTAACTGATCTAACTGTGAACTGTGATCAAACCCAGTACATCAATGAAAAGATTGCAGCTGTTGGATGTCCCATCTGTTTGATGATGCAGAGAAACCACTTCGAGACCCTTCCAATGTCTTGGGCCAATGTCTTGGGGCCAACCTCTTCATCTCTGGAGCGCTGAGATATGGTAGTTTCTGCTAGCTGCTACGTCATCAGGCACAAAAACGTCAAAAATAAGAAAGTGAAACCACATTGACGGTAAAAGAGAGACCATTAAACCATATTAAACCATATTAAGCCATTAAACCATATTAAACCATATTAAGCCTACTTTTTACTCAGATTGCTCACAGTTTCAAGTCAATTCTTCCAGTACTCCAAAACCTCACCCGACCGCCTTAGTGCACTTTGCCGATGATAGCCTTGGTTGCTAGCCCTGCAGGGCCATGGCGCCATGGATCACATGTTCTATGGACTCAATGGATCTTAGGATTTGATGTGACCTATCCCAACATCCGTTCTGGCGGAATAAATGCGGATATCCCTAAAATCCTGTTTGCCCAAATGGATAAAACAAAAAAATATTTGGATAGGATGGGTTAGATAGATCCAAAATCGTTCCAAAATTGTGTGGAAATGCCATGAGCCACATAACCCATCATAAGCCAACCTCTTTCACAGGGGTCAATGCCCTTTGGGGACCCTGGAGTTCAAATTTGAAGGCCGAAATCCTGGTCCGCTGAACATCCATGAGCCATTGACCATGGCACATATGACCATCCGGTCCTCAGAATCCTTGTGGGTAATGGGCTCAGAAAAATCCGTCCCCAGTACGTCACCACCATTTGAAATGGTCGCAAGTGGGAGCAAATGGAATACTACACCATAGTTTTCGGTGGGTAACGGGGATGGGAAAGTAGCCATGTTTTGACCATGGCACATATGACACATGGATACATATGGAATGATCACCCCAGATTTCAGCAGCGCTTGGCAGAACCCAGGAACTAACCATGGCCCGTAGCGCATCGTAGACCCCAAAGTTGTCACCACCTGGGCATTTTCAACGGGCATCATTTCTGAAGGCAGCCATCGAGTTTCACCCAGGAAAGCCAACTAACCATGACATACATATATACATACATATAAATAAACATTATATATAAATGTATGTATATAATTATATATAGACAGTATATTTAAAAAAATACAGTAGTTATACATAGTGTTATAGTCGTATAATGTTGTGTATATATATGTATATATATATATATTCCTATTATGATATACAGTAATTAGTAATTACACTTTTACACTTTTACACTATGGGAAAGTTCCACTGTTTCCCAAACCAGATTTAAGGTCATGTGGGACGATTTCCATGGCGAGATGGCTGGGGTCGCTATTTACTCTGATCCCAACAAGCAGCCCGTGCATTCACCAAGGCTCAGCGGAACATGGGGATGGAAATGCCCTCTGGGTGGAGAATCCCTTCCCCCTAATATCAAACACCTCCCAGAAACCATAGTTTTTTTAGTGTTTTGTAGGGGACTTACACATATTTGAGACCATTTATTTATATATATAGGGTGTTTCATAATGGGGGCGGGCGGGATATTCACCAATAACTGAGTGATATGGAGAGATGAAATATCCAAATATCCCCATCCCCATGGTCTAACCTCTAACGGTAAATCATCGAGCTGAATGGGCCATGTATTGCACTAGCAAACGGTTTCCAGAGCGTATACCAACAAAAATGCTGGAAGTTCAAGAATGCCACCACATTCTTCACCATATGTTCAGGTTCCATGATTTTCAGTGTAAATGATCAACATCTTCACCGGATGTCACTTATTTTCACTGGGAGAAAAAGGTAGGCCGTTCTCGGCCGAAAAACTCCGGGCGCGGGCACCGCGCCTCTCCGGAAAAGGTCCAGCGCCTCGCTGGCTTTGCCAAAAGCTTCCGGGTGCAGTTCGTCGAGACCCTCCTGCGCCTGCAACGGTAGTGGAGAAGGAGAAAAATGTGGTTCTTGGATTCAGGGGAGAAACATATATGTGAACATGTATATATATAATATGTATATTATATATATATATATATTTATTTATTTATTTATTTATCTATTTATTTATTTATTTATTTATACATATTATATATATATATATTTATTGATTTATTTTATTTATTTATTTTATTGATTGATTTATTTATTTATTTTATTGATTTATTTATGTTTATTTATTTATTTATTTATTCATTTATATTTTCATTTTCATTTATAGATATTTATTGATTTATTGATTTATTCATTTATTCATTTATTTATGTATTTATGTAGTTCTGTATTTATGTATTTATCTATTAAATTTATGTATTTATTTATGCATATATATATATTTATGTGTGTATGTGTGTGTATTTTCAGCCAGAGCATGCCCAACATCTGGCGTGAAGCATAGCATGTCCCGGCAAGAGTTTGGAACTCAGAGGCTGGGAACAAAATGTGTGTGTGTGCGTGAAAAATTCTTACTTGCAGTAAGTAGGTTTCGCTGAAATGATGGATTAATCATGATTAATCAATGGGTAGGTTTCGCTGAAATGGTGGATTAATCATGATTAATCAATGGGAGCATGGGAGTATACAAAATATGAGAGTTGACCCAGCAAGATGTGAATGTTTCATCAGGCAAAAGCTGGAAGTGACAAGAAAAATTGCGGATTTGACCAAAAGGTAGAGTGTAACCAACGAAACCTGACATGTTGGAAGCCTGCAATTTGGATCTCAAAAAACATGGATGTAACATTGCTCACTCAACCCAAGCCAACATGGGAATGTGGATACGCCTCCCGAAGTAACTCTGATGCCATCGCGCAGCAGCCTTATCCAGGTGCCATGGCAACACTTCTCCAAGAATTACGCGTGGGGGATCATCCCAGTACCCCAAAATATCACAGGTCTGGGAATATCGGGTTTGGGAAGATGCGATTTTTGAGGTCCAATCTTGTGCTGCCTGTGGTATGTACTTTCAGCTCGAAAAAGGGCTGAGAGATGCTGGGAGATAACTGTGCTGACTTGCGGAGCCCCTTCATCCGTAGCCAAAAGGTGTCTGCGGGTGACCGCAAACATGTCCGCTGAGAAACGACCGACAAAACAGCAGCCTGCAAGCCAGGCTCTGAGTGGCCAGATGGGGCACGGATCTCATACCAAACCAATTCAAAGCTTGAAATGTACCCTCCTGAAATTCCTTTGAGGTAAACATGACATAAAAACGAATGGACTCACCATTCCCAGCATTCAGTAATGAACTTGGAACATCTCGGAACCCCCTCCCATGGGAAATGCGGAACAATAAAACAATAAATTATGAGCCCCGCAGCCCATGTTTTCCTTCAGGTTTTTCAAGCCCCGCAGCCCGCTCCGGCTTAGCCGACTCGCTCAGAAGACCTTCATGGTATCATCTTCCTTGCTGAGACATTGTGACTGCAAGCCCTCACATTAGCCGCCGGAAAAAAACCCAATGATATCACAATGATACTAAGAATGAGAACAAATGATGATGATATTCTTCATCATCACCACCACCACCACCATCATCATCATCACCACCACCCCATCATTTTGAATAAAAAGCAGAACGTTTTGCAACCAGACATCGGTCGGCTGTTGTTTCTATAGCATGGACCCAAATATGGCACTGGGAAAATATGCTATTTCAAGAGGAAAAACACTGATAACTAAAGGAGGATTACATTTGCTAGGCCAGGGTGCACATTTCTTTTGAATCCCTGTGAAGACTCACTTTCCCAGTAACAAGAATGATCACCGTTTTTCTCACTACAACGAACCATAACTTCGCCTCAGTCTGTCAGAGTTCCCCTAAAAGACACAACAACTGCGCAAAGACAAGAATGGCGACTGAAACCCATCCCCAATTTTTCGATCGCCTTGAGCTGTTTGGGTGCGAATTTGATCGCGCCTGGACCTGGGTCTGGACTTCTAACGAAGACGCGAGTTTTGACCCAGCGATTTCAGAAACCGAAAGAATAGGACTGGGTTATAGTTACAGAATATTACAGAATGTTATAGATTCAGATGATGTTCCAGGTTTGGACAGCATTTTGGGGTTTGGTCGTATAGCCTCATTACGTCATGGGTTTATCCCGGCAGAAGCGGTGAATGATTTGGATAAGGCCAGAGCATGGCAAAAATCAGATCTGCCATGACATTGCGAGACATTTAGTTTTGGCTGATTCAAAATATTCAAATCACTTGGCAAACCCACTGCCATTGTTGATGTTTTAATGTATATTCTCGAGCAGAAATCAACTTGTTTTCTTATGCGTAGACTCTTATATAATCCTGCATCTGCTTATGCTTGTAACGTATCAATGCATATATATATATATATATTAGATGTGTACTGGATGAAGATCATGAGATATTTTGTGTATATATATGTGTGTGTACCTACTGAATAATTGTGCTGATTCTTGACGTGCTGCACTATATTCTATAATATTCTATATGTATATATAATTACGTGCATTGTATCTGCATGTGTCAAGACAGATAGATAGATAGATAGATAGGATAGGATAGGATAGGATAGGATTAGATTAGATTAGATTAAATTAAATTAGATTTAGATTAGATTTAGATTAGATAGATAGATAGATAGATAGATTTAAAAAAAAAAAAAACTATATCTATGTCATATATCATCTATGTCGATTCCAGATATATGTAACACGCATCCCTTCTGAAACCTGTCCGGTGCAAGCGGCTGCGCAAGGTGGCTGCAAGGACCAGGTCGCGGTCCGCCTGCGGCAGGTTGATTGGTTTCTGCTTACCTACCATCAGGTGAGGCTGTACTGTAGTGTGGTATCTTAAAAGAAAACAACATTCATTGAAAAATGTCCTAATGTGCATGACAAAGACCATATATGATGTATCTATATGTGTGTGTGATTATACATGTATATGTCTATGTACATGTACCAGAGACCTTTGGTGCACGTCCTTCATACACTATATATATAAATATAATATATAATATACAATATACAATATACAATATACATATACATCTACATACATATACATATACATATACGCAAAATATAAGTGTACATAAGGTATGTAAAGCCAAAGCCTTTGTCACTTGAGTTCCGGCGTCGGAACCCAACGCCTTCAGTTCTTCGCTGCTGTGTTCCAAGGCCATCCCATCCTGATCTGTGACCCAGTGGGAATCATAGGGATAGCCAACAAAAATAGCGATACAATTGGTATTTAATCAACAACCAACCAACCACAATGGATATTATGATGATTGATTGGAATATAGTTGTTTTTTTGCATATTATATATATATACATATCTAGATGTGTAGATATATATATATACACATAATTATTAATAATTATAGATGTATATATATATAGAACCAATATGATATATTATGATGTAAAGATTGGTTGGATGCCGCCAAAGGCGGATAGGACAAATCTGTCTTGAGGTGCCTCTCTTATGTGTTTTTCCCCATCCTCCATCGATTTGTAGGGGGAATCTCATGGGAAAAGCCAATGGTTGATCGGCCATTTGGGGATGATTTCCCGTATAAAAACCATGATTCCAGGGTTCGGGAGAACAGTGAGGTCGTGATCAAATTTACCCAGATATATATATATATATTAATACATCACCCACTATTAACCACTAATCACTATTAACCACTAATATAACCACCACTATTATAACCACTATATATGTATATATATATATATTATGTTGATCATCCCAAGTAGGGTCATTGAGAACCAACAACTTGAGTCAAGTTGCCCTCGGTCCTTACATCCCCATGGTAATCAGCCAGGCCTTTGAGACGGCTGAGAAAACCACATCGCGGTCAGCCCTGGCGGCGTCTGTTTAAGGGTAAAAAATGCAGAAAAATGGCCCGAAATACCAGCTATAAGTCAGTGAAATACCCAGTAAATCAACATAGACCCTGGCAGATAGGGTTTTTATTGATGAGTTTCCGATAAAAATTGTTTAGCTTTCAGGGCCTATGTGAATGTACCAAAGGGATCCAGAGGGTAACTCCCTAATGATGGCATGACAACAGCCCATTCATGACCGTTTGTACCTGGTAAAGGGCTTTAACTGTGGATAAACCTGGAACCTTGAATCAACCCAGCTTTCCAATCCAACAGCAGGCTCCAGGGTTCGGCGCTTCCAGGGTGCCGTTCCCGTTTTTGGGTTCGGCAAAATGCCAGATGCACCACCCCCAGACCCAGATCTTCTCCCCTTCATGCGATGTAATGTGAACCCGGGATACATTAAACATCATTAAACCTCAGTTTGTTCAGAACGGGGGTATCCCAAAAATAGTGACAATTCCACTTGTCAGACTGGCACTCCGCAATGTAGCTATGCGTGCAGTAAGCCAACTTGCCCGATCGGATTTCAGCATTCAGGTGCATCTGGAACAGAAACACCGAAGGAAACAATTGTTGCCATCATCTTGTTTGAATTTTCCTCGCCGCGCCCATTTGATTGCCAATTCATGTCAAATATTGGCCATAAGGATGTGAAACGACATAAGAATCTCCATTCAAACAGATGATGTGGTCATCCCAATAGTAAACCGCACCCCATTCACCCAACCTTCTTATGTTGTGGGTATTCAAACCATACCCCCATGGGGGTGGCATGATCATGAGGGTACCATGTCTACCATTAAGAGAATCTCGGAACCCTCCAACCATCATCAACCCTTTAGGGTCAACTTCGCTTCTGGGACGCCCCCACTTGAGGGAGTCATCTGCAAAGGCAAGCGCCATGGGGTCTGCCTCGACCTCAACGTGGGTGTTTTTTGCCGGGTGCGTTTCAACGGAGATACTGTAGCAAACACAGATACATGTAGATCCTGTGGTTATTACATACATGTTTGCGCATGCAAATGTAATGTATACATAATTATTCATATATATGTGTGTGTATGTATATATATGTGTGTGTGTATGTATATATATATATATATGTGTGTGTGTAAGTAAGTAAGTAAGTAAGTAAGTAAGTCAGTCAGTCAGTCAGTCAGTCAGTCAGTAAGTAAGTAAGTAAGTAAATGTATAGTGTGCGCGTATATGTGCATGCGTGTTTCTATGTGCATGTGCATATGTATACATATAGCTATATAGTCATATCTCAATACACCCCGGTCGAATAACATGCACCTGACCTGAATATGAAAAGTGTGAAGACATTAACATAACATTGAAAAACATAAACGGTTCTTTAACATGGAGAAAATAATTGGTTCAAAAGTTCAAACTGCTCCGATGAGCACCTGGTAGGATGTTGCGGTGTTTCCAGCACTTATGATGGGACTGCAAAGGTCTCCCACAATTCACCATGCAGCAACGGTCAGAAGTGAACGAATCAAACTGATAAAAACGCCCCTGAAAACTTGAACCAAACAAAAATTGGGACGTGGAAATTGCGATTTCTGGACTTTCAATGGTTTTAATTCTCATGGATGATGAAATATCATGGGAAAATGCAATTCTGACATAGCAATCCAGCAAAGCCAGGTTTGAGTACCAGAGCTCGATACAACGTTGGGCGGGCCCCCCACTTATGATTGCCATCAACATCCATAAACCATCGTTGAGCTAGTTACTGTATGTTCACCGAGTTGGTTCTCTATATATAATATACTGTAGCAATAGACATACATGAATATACCATAATATACCCCACCTTGCATGATGTTTAAGAAAATAGAATTTAACAAAAACAATACGGAGAAACATCCCCATCTCTGGCGATGTCCGAATCAAACACCAAGACTAGCAGCCGCCGCCAAGACAATGTCTCGGTCGGAACGCATCTCCTGAGGCTTCGGGTCCAGAGAAATCTATGAGAAACATCATATGGATCATATATTATGGTGTGTATATATATATCATATATCATATGTTTAAACTTCCCATATATCATATGCCATCATATACCTCACAATTCTTAGAAGATTTTAGATCGTTTCCAGGTTCCCAACCCTTCTAGGGATGCTGAAGTGGTAGGTATATTATGTAAGATTATGTAAGTATATACTAAGCCAAGGACTTGGGCTATCACACCGATTGCTGATCGGTTCAAAGCTATATCCAGCAATTTCACACCCAAGTCCCCCAAGTTTGGAGCAAACATGACACATCCGGGTCCAGAAAGTCAACCCCAAAGCATCCCAAAGCCATCACAGATTTCGCGCCTGCGGCATGTGCCTCAAAAGGGAGCTATTCCACCTGCGAATTTTCGTGGCAAGTCCCTTTTGGTTGCCACCATTTTTTTCCTTGACCTTTTGACACTTCACATTCCAACTTGAAGATCTCGGCCGCAAAGATATGAGATCCTGGAAAATCTCTATCTAGTTGGCTCAGGTGGGTCATGGCCCAATGGCATAGCTTGCTGAAATTCGGGATTTCTGCCAGACGTCGGTCCCATCCAACAGTCGGAATCCTGTGACCTCCAGCCCTTCGCCATGCAGCGACCCGCACCTTACCGCACCGGCAGCCAGCTTCTTGCTCCCACCTAGGGCGGAGACTTCCTGGCAGCTTGTTCTCCACCGAAATGGGGGGGTTCACCAACCAAAACTGTGAATTATAGTTCGTTGATGATACAGGATGGTGCCCCCCAGTTATAAGTTGGTTTATAAACCCCATTAACTATAGTTATATCTACCATAAACCATAGTTATGGGAGTTATAAACCAACTTAGCTAACTATGGGGCACCACCT
>Ga0126342_10009893_pt1 | contig 17073 bp, 18 predicted proteins | sample Cyp1metagenome_FD_92528 | JGI IMG/M metagenome (GOLD analysis project Ga0126342, IMG submission 92528) | Coral microbial communities from Lord Howe Island, Old Settlement Bay, Australia - Cyphastrea 1 metagenome | ecosystem: Host-associated > Invertebrates > Cnidaria > Coral ... | reverse complement strand
TTCCTAGGATTCTACAAATAGATCCTGGGTAGCTATGGCCCCTAACACAGAAAGAGGCCAAAGCAGTAAGTAATATATATATATATAAGTGTGTGTATATATATATAAGTATCATACATATATATATATATTTAGATATGTATTTATATGTATATATATATTTAGATATGTATTTATATGTATTTATATGTATATATTATATATATATGTATGTGTATGTGTATGTGTATGTGTATGTGTGTATGTATGTATGTGTGTATGTATGTAATGTGATGTGATGTGATGTGATGTAATGTAATGTAATGTACGGTAATGTAATGTATGTATGTATATACACATAGCTTACTTATAGCCTTAGCGGCTCTTAGGCTCAGAATTAGCGGTTCTATTCCAACTTACGTGTTATGGTCATGGTGGCAGTTGCATCCAGTTGCCATCAATTCATGGCCCCTCACCGGGGTCACTGCCTGCGGCACGGCAGAGGTCCTGTTCCTGGGTGCTTGCTTAGATCCAGGTGCTCCGGTGATGTTTGTGACCGAGTACATGCCTCGAGGCGGCTTGGTGAAGCATGGTGAAGCCAAACGAGCTGGTGGTCATGGATGTTCATCACAAATATAGCATACTAGAACTGACTAGAACATACTATGAACATACTATGAATCATACATTTAAGAGGTTTTGAACCATCCCATTTTTGGAATGTAGATGATCTAGATAAATTCTAGATTTGTTTCATATGTTTCATAGATCTTGTATTTTATGCACGCCGCAGGTGGATGAATGAGGTCATGATGGTTGTGATCCTGATCCATCACGAACTTGACTATTTGACTTGAATGTGTGGCGTTGCCCATTGCACGGACCAACGCCAGGTGGAACATTTTGATCCCAAAACATGAACTCTAGCCGCTAGCTTAGCGATGTAATACACTGTAAAGATCTGTAAAGCCATTTTTTAGACATGGTAACGTGACATGTTCAATTTAAACAGCTGCACAGAGAAGTAGTTGAATTTCTGGTTCATGATTCTTTCCCGGAGAGTGCCCTCAGGTAATCAGATCTGGCACCATGATTTACCAATTAAGCATGGTGATTTCCATTGCAAGGTTCGATCAAGCCCAGTTTGTTGGGGTTTGATCAGTATCCCAAATTCTGCTGGTCGAATCCCCCATCCCTTGCCGCAGGGGATGTGGAGAAGCACATGTCTCAGCAACGCGAAGTCAAGCAGGTGGCTTGGTACACTCCGCCGCTGTCCCGCATGGCTCCTTGGACTGAAGTTACCATTGGGCAGTTGCATACTTGGATATCCCATATGCGAACCATGGTGCTGGTATATTGACCTAACAGGACCTAGGTGATTTTGTGGCAAGTGTTGGTTATTCATGGTTATTCCAGCACCATGGAGCATATGGCTATGTATAAATTGTCATTGTCACAGTCCTTGCGAATGGACTGTGGTGATGGTGATGTGCTCTCTTTGTATTTGTGCGGTAATCTGCGGTACAACATGCCTCAACCTAGCCAATCAGAACCACAAACTGTTGTATGAATTGCGGCAAATGAAAAACCATGGTTCTTCAACCAAGCCATTCATTATACATATCATATCATCATATAATATAATTTACGTATCACTAATTATACTGATTATATCCCGATTCTCTCCAGATTGTATTCATAACTTTTCTAAGTCAGGATCCCATATCAATACTTGGTATGAACGACAACGACAAAGACTAGTGCCTCACGTGTTTTTTCAGATCTGCACCAAGATCAGCTGGTGTTGCGCCGTGGCACGCGCCCTGGCGTTCCTTCACAAGTTCCCAGTACTGCATCGCGAGCCTTGGTGAAGAGAATTGTGTCGAAGATGAATGGGGACCATTTCGCCATGATGGCGATGACATGTGATGACAGTTTCATGAATCCCTTCTGTTCATATTGAATAAAAACGAAAGCATGGTGACCGTGGTGGAATGTGTTAGATCATGTTGGATCTATTCTCGAATTTTCGGTGTCATGGGTGGGCTATGTCTTTGTTTCCCAGCTATCAACGTCCATTGATCGTGGATTTTCCATCGTTTTTTCAGATTTCCCATGGGATTTCCCGCGATCCACCTGGCTTGACATCCTGTACGAGCTCCAAACATCTCCAAACATCCCCAAGCAATTCACCAATGTTTGGTGTTATTTCGAAATGAAAGCGTATAATATATATATATATATATAGCATATGAAAGTTATATAATCTTATATATATGTGTGTGTGTCTCTCTCTCTCTCTATATATATGATGTGTGTGTGTGTTTGGCGTATATGAAAGTCTTTTTAGATCAGAGCGCAAAACCAAGCACCATGTCATGTTATTTTTATTTTTTTGGGGTTAAAGCCATTGCAATGCAATCCACCTGTTTTGATGGCCAAGAGAAAAGATACCTCCAGCTGAAATGACTCGCCTCAGCATGTGTTGGCTACATGCTGGCTATACTGCCATCATTTTTGATACCCTAAGCTTTGGAAGAGATGCCCCAACCTTGAATCACTCATAGTCGTTGATCAAGACACCACCACGTCCATTCAGAATTGAGTTGATTAAACTCCACTGGGATTGTGGTCAAATCATGTTAAATCTATGCCGATGTTTGATCGTCAAATCCCAATTTGATGTTGCTCAAACCCAGTGTTTAGTGGTTAATTGGCAAAAAACAAGTTGTTCAAGTCCAGGACTTGAAGCCCATGAACCTCCTTTTGACAGAGAAATTGGACGTCAAGGTTTCCGACTTCGGCACTGGCATCTCGGTGACGTAGTTCCCAAAAGGAGTGTTGCCAGGATGGTGTAGATATTTGCCTGGTTCACAACTCTTCTATGAATATTTTGGGATTTTCTGGTTCACAACTCTTCTATGAATATTTTGGGATTTTCTGGTTCACAACTCTTCTATGAATATTTTGGGTTTGCTACATGCGAAATGCAATCAACCCGGTATCCTGTGCAGGATTTAGCCCTAGCAGCGCCCCAGCAACACGACAAAGCGCCCACAGCAATGCACGAGATTATGATGGTACGTTTCTTTCTCCATTGCGGATGCAAACATGGGAATATCGACGATAGATATGGGTTTGCCTGAAAATCGAGTGCCTCCAAATTTTATTGCTAATCATCACCATTTTTGAGATATACCACATTTTCAGACACACACACATTACCCGCTGGTAATTTAACATAGCTATTGAAAATGACCATAGAAATAACCCATTAAAAATGGTGATTTTCCAGTTCGCTATGTTAGTTCACCAGAGGGTAATGGGAATGTTTTAATGCAGACGAGCGAAGCACAAGAAGTGACGCGTATATTGATCGCCTCGCCGCCTGGCGAGGCCGACTCATCGAAAAGGTGGATGGCAACAAGACACCTGGCCGAAAAAGCTGTTTTTCCGAGGGTGAAAAATTGGTGGGTACTTAACCCCAAAGTATGGTATACCCTCTGGTAATTTAACATAGCTATTGAAAATGGCCATTTATAGTGGATTTTCCCATTGAAAATGGTGATTTTCCATAGCTACGTTAAATTACCAGAGGTTAAATATGAATCCCAAAATAGGGGTTTAAGTAGGGGAACAACCGATGAACCCTTGATGTAAAGCCAACCTTCAATTTATGAGTAATTTATGAATCGGACAATATGCTGGGAAATATGTCGCGATCAACATGTCATGGCAACATTCGTTTCTCATCATGCTCATATGATGGGAAACATTGGGAAACCCTAAAATACGCAAAGACATGGCATCATGGATCGGAAAGCGATCAACATTAAAAACGACACTTCCAGGGGCGCAGACGTCTTTCTTATGATTTCTTTGGTTTCCACCATGTAGTGTTCTTTTGGTTAGCTGTCAATTTCCACCTTTTAACAGTTTGTGGTGATGCGTGAAATATTGGGTTGTCCGATCTGGCTGTCGGTTGCCATGATTTTTTCCCAGCTGCATGGATGCCCAGAAAAGTGACGGTTTGCGATGCCGCAAATGTTCGGATCATTTCCAGGGTTTGAAATTGCATTTGTTGTGCAATTTGCATTTGTTCATCGTTTTGGAGGATGGAGATGAGGGTATTATGAAGGTAGCCATCAAATCCCACCACATCGACCGCCCTGTCCAGGACACTTGATGTCACCAACGCTTTAACCATGGGAACGGTTGGGACCTTCACTTACACTGCGCCGGAAATGATGCGATCCTCTGACTACGACGAAAAGGTGGGTGTCTAACTGGGCTTTGAGAAATCTCAGGGAAATTCTGAACTCCAGAAATGTGGAAATTTATGGAAATTTTGGTATTTCCAGAGAGTGCCACCCGAAAAGTCGAATCATGATCATCACCTAGCATTTTTGAAGACGTAGCCTCTTAAACCCCCAGTTTACACCGCCTTTTTAACGGTCACAATGTATTTTTCAATGTGGATGGATCAAAATGATCAAAAACCCAAGCAGATTTTGGGGGATGAACATCCATTCCTTTTCTTAGCTGGGCAGGGTTTTGACTTAGCCATATGGTCAGGTGGATATTTATGCCTTCGCGCTGATCATGCCGCTGGGCTTGTCAACCCGCTTTTTGCACCGGTTGTATCACTTGGTGCCCCCTAAAGAGCTGCGGAGGTTTGACCAACGGAAGGTCATCATATTTTAACATATTTTACCCTCTGGTAAACTAACAGTTTGCTATGGTATAGATGGCCCTAATCGCCATAGAAATAGATGGTTTACCTACTAATAGCATGGTTATTTTCTAGTTCGCGAACTGTTAGTCATTACCGGAGGGTAATACAAAAAGAGAAAACATCCTGGTGAAGATAAGCCATGGTGAAGCAATGGATCGAGAAGGAGTGGATCACCCTGAAACTATCCCAGATCGTCACTTTTTCGTCCAAGTCCCGCATCTGAGTGCGGGAGATGGAAGAAGTGCCATGAGCTATTTAGCCATATTTTTGCCTTCTTGTTTAATTGCACCCGTGGATCTTAACCTCATAGATTTCATAGATTCTCATGCCAATGACATAGCTCATTGGCGGAATTCCTCATTTCAACGCTGCCGTCATGGTAACCAAGGTACTATTTGAGTTCGGGTCGCCCACCCTTCATGCACCTCCATCCGCAGGAGCCATTCTTCTTTTAGGGAAGCAGGTTTTGCTCATGCCCTGTGTTTGGTGAGGTTGAAACATCACTTGAAATGGACCGAAATGGAGGCGAACTGTCGATTGGCCTTTCAAAGATTCAAGACAATATTTTTGTCGATTAGAAACCCCAGACCCCCGGCAAGTCCCTGGCAGTGTACCTGATGGTACTGCATGGTACTTCATGGCTGCATTCCACCAGCAACACAAACAATTTTTAATAGAAAAAACTGGAATTTATATAATTGCTATAGCCATCAGGGTTTGCGCGCGGGACTTGCGATACAACCACGGTTCCCAGCTGAAGACTAGGTTTGCTTGGTACCGTACTTTGAGTATCATTCCACTTTATGACTGGTGAGTAGATATGGGGATAGGTGAAATATCTGCAGTTATGTACATATATGTATATAATATAATTGTATACAATTACATCTTATACGGTATGTTACAGAGAGAGAGAGAGAGAGAGAGACTCTATAGCCTTTAGTCTATAGGTTATGTATACTGTATAGTCCCGCTAGAAATGGGATGAGCCCAACTTCTGTTCGTGGCTTAGTGCCACGTTCGGCCAGGACCTCATTGAGAAGTATGCAGCAGGGGAGCAACCCAGACCCAACGTTGGGGACTGTCATCGTGTGATGCGAGGCGCCGCGGAGCGGTTTTTTTGGTTCCGGTGATGCCCGGAGTTGGAATGAAGAGGAGAATCTCGGAATAGGATGAAAGATGATGAAAGTATACTGAACGTTAGTATATACTGTTAGTGTAAGAAACATTAGAATAGGATGAAAGTATACTGTTTATAGACTGTTTCTTTTTTGTTGGAACATGAGTGTTTCGAAATACTTGGACGGATTCGGGACCTCGCCTATCGTAGTTCTACAAGTGAAGCATCGTCCAGTCGATCCGGGCACCATGAAATGGCACACGGCTATGACTTGCTGCTGCATCAATGGAATGAACATGAACACGACCATGAAATAAAATGAACAAACGCGCAAATGAACGAAGGCGCGAATAAACCAATGAATAGACAAATGAACACATGAACGAATCAATGAACCAGCAGACTGCCGGACAGACAAGTGAATTGAACTAATTGAATTGAATTGAACTACATAAATTGAATGAAGACATAAATGAATGACATGGAGAGAGGGAAAACATGAGAGAAAAGAGATGAACATGTTATGGAATGAATGAAGTAAATGAAATGAATGAAACGAAAGAATGAACAAATAAGCGACTGAAATCCACGGAATGAATGACACGAAACAAAATGCTGTGAAATGAAATGACTTGGAATAAGATTGGATGAAATGAACGGAATGAAGGAATGAATGGAGGGAATGGAATGGAATGAATGGATGAAAGGATGCTGGAATGACTGACTGACTGACTGACTGACTGACTGACTGACTGAACAAACGAACGAATGAATGACTGAAAAGAACAACGTATTGAAATTAATGAAATTAAAAATGACAGGAACCAAGTGAATCAAATGAATGTCATGAAAGAAAAATGAAATGACATGAGATGATACAAAATGAAATGAGAAGACATGAAATGACATGGCATGAGGTGAAGTGAAACGAAACGGTATGAATTGACATGAACGAGGCAAATTGACAAAAACAAGTCAATGAAACGAAAGAAATGAACGCATGAATGAACGAGTGGAGTCCGTGTGAATTTTGCTGGGTCCAGGCCTGGTGGAACGCTGCTGGGCTGTGGACCCCAAAGAACGTCCATCCGCGGTGGAGATTTTGAAGGCTTTGCATGAGATTGACGACAGAGGCGTGGTGATGAGGCGGTGTCAAGTCGCACAAAAATCGATTGATCGTCAGATGCTCATCATTGATCATTGATGCCCAAAAGCAACGCCCAGATCATCTATGAAAGGTGTTTTTTCCATGTTTGTTCCATCTATGGAAAGCCTCATCTTGGAGATAGCTTTTGCGGACAGAAACTCCGTTCCCAGCACCCTGCGTGGGCCCCAGGTCATTGTGATGCTTGTTCCACCATGTGAGCCGCTTTTGTTTGCAGCGAAACTCGCAGCACGAATTCCAAGTATTGGGGGCCTGGAGGGTTCTCCATTTCAGGGGCCCCAAGATGTCTTTTGGGACATCAATTATTGATGTTTTTCTGGGTTTCATGACCAATTATCATCAATTCTTGGGGGAAAATGATGATTCACTTTGAGGTTTTCATAGCTTGGGGCCCCCAAAATCAGGTGATGTTTCTGGAGGAAATCTCACGTACTCGGCAAATTCGGGTCGACGAGCCAAAGCCTCCGGACCTGGTTTTTAAGCCCGGGCTTCCATGACTGCGGCCACCCAAGCCACAGAACAAGGCCAAACTATTGCCAAACTAGTAGTAGTAGTAGTAGTAGCAGCAGTAGCAGTAGCAGTAGCAGTAGCAGTAGCAGTAGCAGTAGCAGTAGCAGTAGCAGTAGCAGTAGCAGTAGCAGTAGTAGTAGTAGTAGTAGTAGTAGTAGCATATAGTAGTGTAGTCATGTATAGTCAACATCTGGTTGGTGGTTTCAAACATTTTTTTATTTTCCATAGGTCCATAATATATGGGATAATCCTTCCCATTGACCAATATTTTTCAAGATGGTTAAAACCACCAACCAGGTAGTATAGTCAACATTGCTATAGTTACTATCGTTTCCTCAATTTTTTTTTTTGAGTGAACAGTGGAACAGTGCAACCTCATGAAACCCTATCTGACGGCCGCCACGTGACGAAATCTTATGGAAACTGTACGCTGGAATCTGTGGAGTACTGTATACACGATGTCAAATAGAATCAAATAGAAACACTCTGTGTTGGAATAGATTCATCGAAAGGGTGAAAACATGTTGTCATGGCACACTGCTGTTTTCAATTGTTTTCAGAGGTGTACTTTTTTTTGGGCATGGGTTGCGCAACCACCAGCCTGCAAGGACGGTGCCTGGGGGTTGCGCAATCACCAAGCTGCCAGGATGGCCTTCCTGTCATGCAAGTCCTGCTCGGTACAGCTTCGCCAAATGTGCGACAGCTGCATGCATTTTTCAGAAACAGCCGGAACGATGAAAGTATATCGCATGAGGTGTGAGGGCATGACAAGGGCCTCAAACCTGTTTCCCATCATATTTTTTGAATACGAAGACAATCCAAATGTTTGATTGTTGTTTGCTATTTGGTTGTCAACGAGTTTCATTACAATAGTTGATTTTCAATGACTGCAACTTTACAGACTGGAGGTTGCGCCTGGATCGCAAACCTAGACATGTAAGTCTATCTTCCCGTTTCCACCACCAGGTATTCTGTTTCTGACCTGACCGAATCCTGAAAAAATCAGTAAACTTCGGAGTTGGCTATGCTTTGGGTGTAAAGGATGGACAATGGATGCAAACGCTGAAATTTACCGAACCTACTGGAAATGAGCAATCTGGACACACAGAAGGCCTAAAAAACTTCAAGGATTACCTGCAAAAATCCGCAAAAATCCCACAACAACTGTCAAAATCAAAATCACGCAAATTTGGAAAAGTCGTAGATTTGATTTTCCAGACTTCCGTGGGTAGGCCGCGAAATGCTGAAATCGATATTCGATGAAATCTCCTTAAAACCGCAATTCACTGAAAATTGTCAGGATTTGGAAGGTGCAGGGAGTTGTTTTTTCACGTTTGGAAACTAATTATGTGTCCAGTTGCATTCCCACTTTTCTTATTGTCCAATATTGGTTAAGTACATGGTAGCATACCCTGGATGTTTGTGGGATCATCATCGACACCACAGCTTGCAGAACATACAGGCAGATGTTGAAGGCGGTACCGGTGGTATAAAATAGAGCTGTTCCCTTGTAGAAAACATTCAGATGAAGGCGGTACCTTTAGCGTTTAGTATGCGTTTCACAGACATTGGATTAAGCATGCCAGACCTTGGATCATCTACTAACGCTAGCGTTAAGTCGTATCAGCTCGCAAAAGTCGTATCGGGAGGCCGTGCGCCTGGAAAAACTTCAAGTTTGGCATCACCACAACTGTTAATAGTGGGTTAATGGTGGGTGAATCACACCAACAACCGCTTTTCACCGGTTCGGCCACATTTCTTCTCCATCTATGTGCTGGAGAAGAGCCAAATCAGCTGGCCGGGCGAGCCAGGTGTTAAAAAGTGGCGACCTCGTGGTGGCGTTGCAAGATCCGAATGCGGAAAACTCCGTCATTTTTTGGTGAAATGATGATCATATGGGATTCATGTGGGATTTAGCTGATTTAACCAACGAAGATTGGGATTAGAATATAGGTTTGATGGACAATTGCGGGAACACCCCAAAATTTGATGGTTCATCATGGCATTTCCCATTGCGATGGCTCCTTTATACCGATGGTTGCTTCTAAAGTAGAGCCATGTTCATCAATTTCCACCAAAAACAGTAACAATGGTGGTTTCCTGTTGGAACTAAGCACTCACATCACCGATGTGTGTTAGGTTTGCCTACAATTACCATCCAAATCACCAACACGCAGGTAAACCAGTGTATATAGATATGCTTGCATGGATGGTATGAGTCGCAAGGGTTTAGCCATGTGCCGGGTCAAGACTTTAAGATACCACTGCAACATCCATTTTTTCCAGCTATATATGTCAGGTGCCCGGAGTCCAGGGTGTTGATCCATAGCACAGGTACCATGTGGTTATTTCACAGTTTGCCATGGAAAGATCCACTATGGCAATTAGGGCCATGGCTTAACCATGGCTAGCCCTGTGAATGTCATAAGCAGGTTGGGTCAGGCCGAGAAGCTGGGAAGCCCATGATGTCATCGATCGGTGCTGTTGAAGTAGCATTTGGGGCATCCACTGGAGATGGTTGGAGTCAGTGTAGGTTTATACTGGTTGGTGCTTTGGAACATGAATTTTATTTTTCCAGAATATATTGGGAATAATCATCCCAACTGACTTTCATATTTTTCAGAGGGGTAGGTTAACCACCAACCAGTATAGGATTTTATAGGTAACTCCGTTCCTGCAGCTGTTTGGATAAAGCCAGAGATGGTAAGACCATGAAAAAGCCATGAAAAACCATGTGAAATCCTTGAAAGGGGGTGGAACTGTCCCAGGTCGCTGAGGGTTAGTCAGGTAGATCCACTGAGCCACCTGGGGGAAGAATCTTCCTGTGTTTATCCCTCGGCCAGGTGACAAGCTGTCAGACGAGTCTTTCTTGAACCAAGTGGGGTGGAAGTTGTGGAAGTTTGCACATCTTCAGGTGGCTAGCACAGTCTGATGAAGAGATACAAAAAGGCAACAGACGATCCACCATTTGTAGATGATCTACCTCATAATTATGTCATACTCGTGTGATAAAACACCATTGCCAGGTTCAAAACCAGAATTTGTAGCTGACCTCAACCACCAGACTTTGGCAGATGCGTTTGTTCTATGCCTGTGCTGCTGGCGACCCAACACCAAGAGCCTTTTGGAGACCACGGATGCTCAGAAAATCGTGCTTCGGAGATGGTTTTGAATCGCCTTTTGGCGGGCGGTTTCTTCCAAAAAATGTGTTACCAATGTCATCATTTGTGGCTGGGAGCCGCACTCGCCTTTTTTGGGGGGGGTTCTGGGAAACTAATTAAAAAAGCAAGACGAAATTGGTTCATTTTCCACAAGCCATGTTTGACTACCGGAGGGTATACTTGTACGTCTTGAGCATTGCTTACTATTTCGGATGCCTACATGCGTTTTGTAGTTCACTTCGACCAAGGTCACCGCCATCCACTGAAATATGGTGGTTTCCTGAAATGGGGGTACCCCAATCATTGGTTGGTTTATAGTGGAAGATCCATCTATTCATGATTTAGGGGCCCAAAAAAAATAGGAAACCTCCATCCATGGCCAGTCAGTCCAGAGTCTGAATCGGAAATCATGTCGGACAATCGGAAAATCATGGATCCCCCTTTTGAAAGGAGGTGTCAACGGGAAAATTAGATCAATTTGGGGGCTTTCCAACTAACCATCTTAGATTTTTTTTCGGGTGATGGACGTATAAATCCATTCCGTAGATGGGTTAGGACCCTGGCCGACCCCTTTTTAGGGTCCGAATGGTGAACCCAGGATGTGAATTTCCGAGATCACAGTGGTCGAACGGCCATGGAAATTCGACCCTTCCGCTTGCCACCATCCACCATCCACCATCCACCATCAGATTTTTTCACGCACCATGTTTTTGCAGTCTTCCACTATACAGGTTAGGCATACATTGTATGCTGGTTGGTGGTTTGGAACATGAATTTTATGACTTTCCATATGTTGGGAAGAATCATTCCAACTGACTTTCATATTTTTCAGAGGGGCAGGTCAACCACCAACCAGTATGGCAGCATACTGTCGATGCTATCCCTTTAGCGCCAGTTCTTTTTGGTTGTACCTCTCTTCTGGTTGTTTGAACCCGTGCCCAAAACATGCTCGTTAGATGGGGTCATCATATTATCGCAGGTAAGATCGAGCATAGAAATTATATGAAATTATATGAAATTAGAAAAAAGATTTCTCTCTTGACACCACGCGAAGTTTGCAGAACACGTTGAACACCTTTAAAACAACCAGTCTTTGCTGTATGGTGCCCATCTTTCGGTGGACTCACTGTTTCGGTGACATTTCTTCTCCATCCATGAGCTGGAGAAGACCCTCCATGCCACAATGGAAAATTGAGAGCAATGCTCGTGGAGTCCCAAACGGCTACTGGAACATTTCTGCTTTGTTCCACCAGAATTGTCATCATTTTCTTTCAGCAAGGAGAGAGCGAACCAGGTGTCAAAAAGCTGGGCGTTGGAGGATCATTTGTATGCGAAAAACTCCACTAGGGAATTCAAACGAGAATATGGGTTTGTTTGAACACAGGGCATTCCAAAATTTGATGGTTCATCATGGTGTTCCCATGTTTTCCCATTACAACGGCTACTTCATGGGCATACACAACTTTAAGACACACTCATGTCTGCATATGTTTTCAAGGCGGTTGAAACCACCAGCTAGATATGCCCCCAAATGTTGAAGGTTTACCAAGCCATTGAATTCAACAATCTGATAGAACTATAGGTACCCTATGGCATGTCATAGCATGGTTTATTGTTGGCCTTTCCAGATGAATGCGGCGAGCATTGGTCCGGACGTTGCTTGATCATTCAAAATGCTTGGTTGGTATGGGAGAATCTTGACCCCGCCTTTCACAAGCATGGCTGGTGATTTTTGGCGGCTAAATGTAGCGCCAGTATCATTGTATTGGCATCAGTATCACTTGGCTTTCGAAAGTGTTGAGATGACCATCTCGCGATATTTGAGTTCGGCAGATGGAATTCCTTTCGAGTAGCACCGATATGTGATATGTAAACCCGAATTCGAGGTACCATTCTTTAAAAATGTTAACATCTTTTAACTTTAACTGGATGATACCTACAGTAATTACAGTCATTTTTCATTTCGGGAACGAAGATACGTAGTGACATAGTGGCCTGGACCGACTTTTTGGTTCAGCTTTCCCCTGGAATTCAGACGGGCAATCCAAAAGTGTCCAAGATCCATGCTTGGACATGTTATTTTCTACAACCCCAAACGGATTTTTTAGCTCAAGATAATTCTGAAATATTCTGAATGTACAAACATATATACACACAAGATCACACACACACAACACACAACACACATTTATATGTGAATGACATGTAAACTTGATAGCAATGCAAACATGATTAATAGATGTCTTGGAAAATCAACGAAGACATCCGAACTTTGGGCTGAGAACGGCTGAGAAACTCAGCCATAGGGTGGCCATGTGGAGGGTGCGGCCTGGCTGATGTGGAGGTCTTTCTGCGATGAACGTGAAGTTCGTTCGCAGCTGGGCGAGGAATGCGGTCGGTAGGGACAAGACCTGTTGGGCTTGGGTGTGCAATGGTCCAAAAGGATCCAAAAGGAACAACTAGCACGAGATCATCTAAAATTGTTTAACACAAATTTTTCCCACGACCTCACAGTGATGTCACTGGAACGCTACAAAAATACTTAATATAGGCAGCAAAAAAATCCCAAGATGGCGAACAATTTATCAGGTTGGTCGCCATCTTTTACAATTTATCGCCAAGCATTTGGATAAAGATGGCCATCGACCATCCCAACATGAATTTATTACATTTTATTACCAACCAGCAAGGCTTGATACCTTGCCATCCGTGACCATCTAAGAATCTAAGCCAACGGAACAAATAGGGCACGGCATGTTCGGAGTGGGGACATTTGAACTGACAAAGCCTCTTTGAGGAATGACCATGTAACATCATGTAACATTGACGAAAGGGTATTACTGGTATTACTTCTAAACAAATTACTTGCTGTTGTGGCACCCGTACGCCATTTTCCTGTGACATTGACCAAATCACCATGTGTAATGTCCGCAGGTTGACATGGTTGTGTTTGTCAACAGCCTCATTTGGACACCCAAAATATAACCCTTCGAAAATACATTGGAACATATTGGAACCTCAAATGCAATCCCAAAAACACGATTTGCGCCCCAAAGATTTCTTGGAACACCTGGACACCCAAACTTTCTCAACAGACCCCGTTGTGGTGCCAGCCATCCACCAAGGAGTGGTGCCAGCCGCAGAAGAACCTGCGCTTGCAGCGGAAGCGCCAGCGGATATCGTGCAGTTCTCGACGGCGCCGTTTGGCCAAGGTATGTGATATTTGAATCATCTATATGGGGTATGTGCCCCATAGTTAGCTAAGTTGGTTTATAACTCCAATAACTATGGTTTATGGCAGATATAACTATAGTTAATGGGGTTTATAAACCAACTTATAACTAGGGGGCACCACATTGTATGAGGTATGTGCCATAATGGGAGTTTAATGGCTATGAAAAATGCTTCATATTTCATGGTGATATTTTTGATCTGATATAACATGATTTTTCACATAGGTGGCCAGCAACTTTCGGACATCGGTATCGAAAGATACTGAAAGCATACCATCTCTGATTTTTCTGGGGGATATGGGATCGCTCCAGTTCCACCCAGAAATCGCCATGTTCCTATAGAAGAAATGGTTGAAACTTGGGAAGCCAGCTTTTTATTTCTGGTTGGTTGGGGTTCAAAGATGGAATTAGGTAATTTTGGTTGGGTTTGATGTGTGATGTTTATTGTTATTCACAATATTCACATATATTTACTATGCATTTTGGCATTCTTTTCTAGGCTCGCCGTTTCTGTTTAAGCGGCGCACGGACGAGTTTCCCAGCAAGGATCTACTATGTGGAGGAAGACGAAGGCGTCCTGCCTGTGGACATCATGCGCTTAGGATCCATGCAAGGAATCGTGAAGGTGCAGTACTCGACCGATGCTTGTGTCGAGAACGCTGTGTGACACTGGCGGACCGGTGGACAGGGATCATCAAGTGGCATCCTGGTAGTGAAAAAACTTGCCTCCAAGATTACCGAAACCCAGCATGGCCCATGGTTGTGTATAGGGGGGAATTTTTTTTGAGGATTAGAACGCATCTTTGGGATCATAGAATTGGGATTATGATCAGGGGCTGGGATCAATGACTGACTTCAGCACAACGAACCGATGGCCAAGCGGTTTCGCCAAGGAAGACGGTTCAGCCCGAGCAGGGAAACAATACAAAGCGCAGAAAGGTGAAGTGATCTTTGAAGATCAAGAGCTTCCCGGCTGACAGTTTTGGCGGAAAATGTCGGACATCTATCCGATATGGGGAGAAGAGAGGTTAATTATATATTGGTTATTGAACATAGTTAGTTTGATGGCCCATTTAGTTCGATGGCTTATGATGATTTACCTATTAAGATAATGATCTTCCAGTTCGCTATGTCAATTGTAACCAGAGGCTAGGGTAGAAAACTGCTGCCCAGCAGCTTCTTTTCGTGGCAAATCATGGCTGCCTTTTATGTTTTTTTTGGGGGTTGTCGTTTTTTTTGTCATGTCTCGTTCTTGCGGGGATGACGTCCAAACATTTCGAACATCGTATTTTTCGGAGTTTTTTTTGGGGGTCATGTTTCTATCCTTTCTTTTTTTGGAGCCTGGCATTTGCGGCACAGAAAAATGATAGGACATGGCAGAAGAATGACGCATCCAAATGACAAAACGATGACGAAAATGACACCCCAATGACAACAAAATGACAATAAGAATAACAACAGCAACATTTCAAGATGTCCGGGTCTGCTGATCAACTCATAGGTCAGTAACCAAGGTCAATCCTCGTTCTCCTCGAGATCCGCTTATTGATATAATCCCTTCACCCTAATATTCAACGCCCCCCCAATAATAAAACCTAGGGGTAGTTTTTATTCTTAGGGGGTATTTAATATTCGGGGGAGAAGCTTTCCGGGGATAATAAATTTAAAACAATAATTTTAAAAAAAAAAACTAAAAGTTCGATTTCAAAATCAATTAAATGCCCTTTTATAATCTAGTTAAATATTGCCAAAAATTGGAGTGCGAAGCTTTCCCCTAACATTAAATTTACAACCTTAATTATAAAAAAAAAACATTTTTTCATTTCAACATCAATTGAATTCCCATATATAGCCTAATCAAAATATTGCCAAAAATTGGATTTCGAAGCTTTCCCCTAATATTAAATCTAAAACCTTAACATACCTTAACTGAAAAACTAAAAAGGTTCGATTTCAATATCAATTAAATTTCCTCTTATAATATAATTAAGATATTGCCAAAATTGGACTTCGAAACTTCCCCCAATATTTAATTAAAAACCTTAATTAAACAAAAAAACTTACATTTCGATTTCAAAATCAATTATTTAAATTCCCTTTTATGATCTAATTAAAATATTGCCAAAAATTGGATTTCGAAGCTTTTCCCTAATATTAAATTTGAAACCTTAATAAAGAACACTAAAAACAATGATTTCAAAATGAAGTAAATTCCCTTTTATAATCTAATTAAAATATTGCCAGAAATTGGATGTCAATTTTTTCCCCTAATATTAAGTTTGAAATCTTAAAAAAACAAACTGAAATTGTCGATTTTAACAAACGGACCCCAATAGAAAACACCATGGGGTTAACTAGTTTTTATTATTAAGGGGTAGAACCTTCAAATGGACCTTGATTTTTTTTTCTAAAGGGGATCAATTAAAAGTCAAATTGACCAATCTGAAATTCCCCAAAACAAAAAATATGGGGTAGATTTAATTCTTTAGGGGAGGTTTAGTAATAGGGAGAAGGGATTAATTATCATGATAGATGTGCTTTTCCCACTGGTTGGTTGATTAATAGAGGGGTTCCGCCCATTCAACAACCAACTGGTAGATTCTAATAAACCGTATGCCAAATCAGCCATCTATTTTCCCTTAAATAGCAAATATATGTATATATAATATAATATAATATGATATAATATGATATAATATGATATAATATGATATAATATAATATAATATATAATGCAATAACATATATCCCTATAAATATAGAAAATATAGATATAGACATAGAGATAGAGATAGAGATAGATAGGATGGGATGGGATAGGATAGGATAGGATAGATTAGATAGATCGGATAGATTAGATAGACTAGATAGATTAGATTAGATAGATAGATCGATAGATAGATATATATATATATAGATAGATACATAGACAGATAAATCGATAGATAGATAGATAGATAGACAGACAGACAGACAGATAGATTAGATAGATTAGATAGATTAGATAGGTTAGATAGATAAGATAGATAAGATAGATAAGATAGATAAGATAGATAAGATAGATAAGATAGATAAGATAGATAAGATAGATAGATAGATAGATAGATAGATAGACAGATGAAATAGATGAGATAGACATATGAGATAGACAGATGAGAAAGACATATGAG
>Ga0126342_10009892_pt1 | contig 17074 bp, 17 predicted proteins | sample Cyp1metagenome_FD_92528 | JGI IMG/M metagenome (GOLD analysis project Ga0126342, IMG submission 92528) | Coral microbial communities from Lord Howe Island, Old Settlement Bay, Australia - Cyphastrea 1 metagenome | ecosystem: Host-associated > Invertebrates > Cnidaria > Coral ... | reverse complement strand
TTTTAACTTCTCGATCCTTCACCGCCTCCTTTCCCCTAACCTTCTTTCCCCGTCCCTGCTACAACCTTTCATGCTTATTATTGGAAGAAGTTGACTTGTGGGGTTATCCGGTCCTTTAATTTCCATGTCATATATGGGATGTCATCCTTCCCATTGACGAAGTCCATCATTTTTCAAGATGGTTATTGCACCACCAACCAGAATAGTAGTGGGTCAAAGGCGTGGCCAGCTGCAGCTGCCTTTTGTATCCTAGGTTTATAGCTTCCGACGTCCGGGGGCACTGTGGGTTGCTGGATCCTGGAGCTGAAAAATGGGGGGAGATGCTGGTCAATTTGTGGCACTTTTCATGGGAAAATGGAACATCGTGATTCACCGGTGGATGGAATGGGGTGATTCACCATGGGTAGCCTATTTCCAGACAAAGCCCCAGGGTTGGATGATGGGAAAATGGGGAAACCTCGGTAAAACCATGGGAAAAACCCATCACTTGTTTCCTGTAGATTTCCCCCCTTTTCACTTTCCAGTGACATTCAGATAGCGGCTAGAACAGTGTCCATCCAATCTTCGGCGTTTTAAAACGCCCATAGACTCCATCGACTTTTTCGGACATCATGACATCTACAGACCAAATCCATCGACCAGGGTGAAACATCCACATGTTTTCTCATTGGTTCAGGCCCTGAGTTGGAGGCCTGCCGGTCCCGGAGGGCTGCAGGGGTTGGGTTTGTCGCAAGGTTTTCATGCCCTCCGGATGGTTTGGAGTAGTTACTGGGAGATCTATGATGGATGTTCCAGCCATTTTGGATTACCAGAGGGTATCTACTATCATCATGTTTTTCCCTATGAAACAAATGGGGCAATGGTGGCTGGGGTATATATATATATTTGACAAACTCATATCAGGAGAACATGTTTCTAAACCTGCTTTCAAAGCAAACAAGGTAGGATGGGGTTTGCCATGACTTTCATAATTTAAAATGGAACTAGCCCCGCCAACTAGTTGTCTTTCCGAGCAGGTTTTCTTCTTTGTTTTTTTACTATAGAGTTTTTGAGGAGAACAAACGGACATATGAAGACACAGGCCCAGAAAAACCAGAACAAGATACATAGATGTATATTATAATACATGTATACACATACACGTATACATATACACATATGTACATCTATACATATATACCAATATACATATATACAGATAACCATATAGACAACTATATAATTCTATCATAGATTTTATTCCTGCAATTTCTATAGGCGTTAAGCCGCAGGATTGGCTCCTGCGAATTGGTGCTCAAGGTGATGGCCAAAAGGCTCGGGATATCATCTCCAAATATAGGATACGATGTGTGATTCTGCAAGCCCCAAGGAAGATAGAACAGTTTGGTAAATCCAATCCTAAAGTATCCTAAAGTCCTAAAGTCGTGATAACTTATCTGCATCTTTTTCGGTGCTGTAAATGGGAATCATAAATCGAAATGAAGATTCTCTCAGGTTCATTTGTTCTCAGCACATTGGGCTTCTCAGGGGCAAGACATGGCAAGACTGCACTGAAATTGCCTTGGCAATGCCAGTTTTGAAGCATTAGTCCTGCCGATGATTTTCACATAGTCAATTCTAGAGGGACATAGTCTAAGAATATCTAAGAATACCGTTGGTGTCAAATCAGCTCACGTACATCAATTTCTCTTTTCTTTGAGCCAAGTCACGTCTCTTGGAGTACCCTGGGGCCACAGACATGTCTTTGAAAACGATGCTGGTTGGTTTGTTCATTCACGTATCTATTGAATCTATTGTTTCATACCTCTGACTTGGAGGTTGTATCCTTCATCAATTTTCATCAGTTCCCATAAACCCTTGGACAAAAAACATATGCATGACACCTCCAAAATTCTAAACATCATATTTGATATTACTTATATATGTGGTAAGCGGCCCCTCCAGGGCCACTGGAGGGTACCCTGATGCATCAGGATGAATGAAAAGCATGTCATTATATGCATATATTATATGCATATATAATATGCATATATCATACACAATATAATATACAATATATACTACATGCAATATATATATATATACACATGTATAGTAGGTATGTACATATTTTCGCGCCATAAACTCCATTGAACTTCACCGCAGGCGTCGAACCTTGATAAATCGCCAAGGCCTGAAACGACGGTGGAGTTCTTACCCGAGTTTTTGGGACCTATTTTTAGGGAAAGTGGGGATGTTTTTTGATGGATTTGTTTTTAGGGAACATGGATAGATGATGATCGATGGAGAGTTACAGAAAGTAGGGAACATCTGGAAAAAGCCATCCGACGACTGGATTTAAGTGAGTGAAATTAGTGGTGACTGTCGAATGGGGATATCATGGGGATATAACTTATAACCACCAATTTGAATTGGATATGTCTAAAAATGCTTCGTAGATCCCCCTCAGATGGCCATATGATGAATTGTCTGGTCCAATGGAACTGGGAAACAAATGAAAGATATTGGGAATTGTGGAATACCAACTAAATAACAAGACACTACAGATTTCAGGACTGAAACGCTTTGGGCTTGAATTTGGAGACAGTAACTTGGTGAGTTATAGAAACTGTCATCTCCCAGTTTCTATGGACAGTTTCAAAGATTCTCCCAGTTTCAGATCATTCAGATCCAGTTGTTCGATCATTCGCATTCCGCCAGCAGGACAAACGAGGAGCAGGTGAAGCGGGAAGATACGAATGCCACAAAGGGTGCTATGGAGGTGCTGAAGGGAGGGGAAACCATCCACAGCCTTGGCTTTTTGTTCGATGCTGTTGAATTACGTTTATTGAATATGGATTTTATGTGATTTTAGAGATCTACATTCAATGATCAACAATCAAATCATGATTAATTAGGCTAGTGACATGTATTCGTGTCATTGTTTATTTCCTAATTGGATCTAATTGGTACTTCTCAGGTCAATGAAATGCTGACTTGACCAGAAAACTCATTGAATCGGCGATGGATCATCCCAGATTGGGTTTCAGGGAAGATGAAGAAAGAACTGAAGAAAGTTGAACAAAACGGATGTACGATGAGATAAGATGAGATTAGATGAGACAAAATATTGATTAGATGAGATAAGATGAGATGAAATGAGAGATGAGAACAGACAAGAGATATAAGATGAGATAAGATGAGCACAGGTATCCTGCGATGAAAGCCATGGCCCTTCGCCAGGGCCGTGAGCTGAAGAGCCCTCCTTCCGGCTTGCAGTCCGAGGGCCTGGTGATGTGGAAAACGCTGCGCGCGCATCAGCTACACTAAGCGAAAGGATAAGAAAGGCACAGACAGATACAATACATATCCATCCTGTCCTGGTTCCCCACCAACAAAATGATGGTTGATTGTTAATTGATGGTTGATCCATGATATATTTCTGGTTGGTGGTGACTGGAACCATGGAATTTTGTATGACTTTCCCATCATCTTGGGAATGTCATCATCCAGGTCGCCTCCTCCCTCGAAACGTGGGAGGTCCAAAAGCAAGGCGCCGCGTGTTTTTTTTTTGGGGGGGGAATGGGATGGGAATGGGAATGGAGCCCCAAGGCGGATTCGAATCATCCCCTCTAGAGCGGCGCTAACATTTCGGCGCTAATATTTCGACGATGTTTGATGTATCATTGAACGTGGTGATCGCAAAATCGACCAAGGACTGACCAAAGTGATTTACATCGGAAACTGAACGGCCGAAACTCTATGCCATGGCCTTGAAATACTCGGAGTCTGGTTGTGAATTCCGCCATATTTTGGTTGTACGCTTCTTTTGATTTCCTTTTGTATGGACATGTTGTTGGTGATATCCTTGCATCTGTGGTGAAATTTACATTAGCTGGAATACAGTATGTGTTAGAAAGTACGTTTGTCTAGGTGCCTGAACAAACGTTTTTTTCGTTTGTAGTGATCTCTCAACTTTGAGTTTCACAATTTTCTGTGTTTCGTCATCTAAGATCATATGGCTTTGTCTGAAAATAAGGTGCCCCCAAATCCAATGATTGATCATCATTATCATCATTTTTCCTAGTAGCATGTGGCCATAATGCAACAAGTATACCCGCTTCCAGACAAACTCATATAAGTTGTTTTTTGCTTTTTAAATATGCCGCAGTGTTTTTCCTTTTTTAACAGCCACATTCAGTAAAGATAAAGGACCCGTGATTTATCAGCAATTGATGTTGATTAATATTAATCCTATCAATATCAATATTAATCAATATTAATGAATATCAGTATTGATTGATATTGATTGATATTGATTGATATTGATTGATATTGATTGATATTGATTGATATTGATTGATATTGATTGATATTGATTGATATTGATTGATATTGATTGATATTGATTGATTTTGGAATAACCAATGCTTGCTATTGAGGCCTAGAGGTAATCCAAAATCCTCCAAGGTGATGCCTCCGAGTTCTGTTGATTCGTACAGTTCATGTTTTTTGTTTGAGATATTTATCATAAATCTGGGTAAAATATAACGACCTCACTACGACCTCACTGCAATCATGGTTAGTAAGGGGAATCATCCCAAAATGGCCTTAATTCATGTAGCAGCTGCCGGGGTATGGCTGGGGGTCCGCAAGAGAAGTGGTGTGGCCTTAGTAATGAAATATTATGATTGACCACAAATCCAACTGTTCTGTTCGTGAAATTTACAGCAACTTGACTTAATCCAATCCAATCAAGTTCAAGTTCCAGCCCATCAAAAGACCATGACATCTCCATTTTTTCCGGTAAAACTTGGCTGACTTAAACTGTGGGCAAGTGGGCAATGGACCCAGAAGTTTGGCTGGTGGAATTGTAGGCGCTTAATATCACGAGAATGTGAAGATCTTTGAACATGAAAATTTTCTGAATCATTTTCTATCTGAATCATTCTACTTCAGGATTATCACGTATATGCATATATAATTAGTGTGTATATATATATAGTGTACATATATAATATAATATATATATATAACATATATAGTATATAACATATATAGTATATAACATATATAGTATAATATATATATATATAGTATATAATATATACTATGTTACTATATTATATATATAGAGAGTATATCTATAGCATATATCTATATCTATATATATATACACTCTAAACTGCCGGGTCCCATCTAGGCGGACGCTGAAGTCGTAGCGCCGGACTACACCTTGCTGCCACCCTTAGAGGCGAAAAAGGGCTGCAGTCACTGTTTTTTCCGGTTTCTGTTAGTTGTTTCACCATGTGTCATCCACCAAACTGAAACACTAGGTCCTAGGTGGCTGACAAATCCTAACTTGAGATGGTGACATTTTTTAGATGTTGCATGCTGTTCCATGTTACATGTGGTGCCTCCAAAGAAAAGGTTGTTTTCTAACCCCGATGAACAAGGTATATATTTTGATATATCTATCATAGACACAACACCTATTGGAGTTATGTTTACCCTCTGAGCGATTCCACACTTGACCTCTGTCCGAATGGTGATTGCTATTCCTTTGATAGGTATACAATGGTATATATACTATATTATTATTCCTATTCCTTTGGGAATTTCATTTTATCATAGGTAGATTGTCACGTTTTTCATTTTGATCATAGGTGAAGAGTCAAGATCTTCTTCTTCTTCTTCTTCTTCTTCCTTTCTGGGTCAATACCTGTGGGACAACGCTGAACCACTGGCATACCCTGACCAGGAAGTAGACAAGGCTCTCTGTACCGCAGAAGGCATGGCGGGGGAATGGAGGACTTTGCTGCCCGTCGAGGGCGCAGATACGTTATTGAAGAACCTACATGTAGGATCTTGCATTCTCCAATAATTAGATCCTTGTAATCATGTACCGCAGATACGTTATTGTAGGATGTATTGAAGAATACAAATTAGTATTCCCCTGTCGGATCCTGTTGGTACAGCCCCCGGCAAAACCCTGGCAGGTGAAATATGACGAGGAGCCTACCATATTTCTTGTCTTGATGTATTCATGAACGGTGCGAATGTACATGGTAAGACTCAGCACACAAGGATTAATTATATATATAATAAAAGATGCCGTACTCACCCTTCAAGATGTCAAGAGGATTTCTCATCCCTTGTAGGTATGTTTCCAGCTCCAAGGAAGTTTCCCCGTCAGAATTGCCACCATTGCCACGTCCACGAAACCGCATCCACAAACCGCATGAGAAACCGCAATGGGTCAAGACCTATAGTCACCCTACTGGGATGGTTTTTCCGTGTTTTTCCGTATTTTTTGGGGATGAAGATCCAACAAAAACCCTCCGGTAAAGCCCAGGAACTGGTTTTTTTTTCGGATTCACCAGCCGCCATGTTTACCAGGCATGGTCCGAGCCTGTGCAGCTCGCGTCTCTCATTTTTTACAGCGGCTGCAAAGGCGGTGATTTTCGCGACGAAAATCACGGTGGAAAGTGGTTGTTGCTGGAGTGAAAGGCGGTTAAAAACATTGGTTGTTATACACTTTAACAGTATATATATATATACATATATATATACGGGATATTTAGGATTTTGAGGGATTATCATGATCCATGGATCCATGAACTGGGAATCCATAAATCAACATCAGGCAGGATTCAATGAAGTCAGATTTCAGGTTTTTGATACTGCTCATTTGGGTATATCCAAGTTTGAGTGTTACACATTGTTGGGGCGTCACGGCGTCAAAACTTGACCCTTGCTGTATTTACTGTAAATTAACAGCTCGGACCCGCAAAAAAGGACAACACTGAACACTGAGAACTTTGAGAGTTTTGCTAAGACCTCTGTTTCTCTTGACCCAAACTGATCTTTTCAGATTCGACATATCTTCAAGTATATTTGAATACAACCCTGTAATCTGTTCTGACCATCGTCGTTCAAGATGATTCAACATTTTCTGCAGCTATGCAGTACAGTATATATATATATATATTATAGATAGGTAGATCAGATGTTTGATGTTTACTCTTCCTGTGACTCTTGTGTGAGCATTGATCCTTCATGATCAGAGGATTGGCTGGTTGGATTTCTTGTGGCCTTTACCCCGAGTAGTTGATATAGAGACACGACTGAGTGACTGACCTCTAGTTTTTTTAGACCTTTAGACCATGGAACAAGAGTTATGCATCATTTAAGATTTTTTTCCCCCTACTTGGGAGGATCCTCCTGTTCACCCTCAGACACCGGCTGGTTGGTCAACAGGTTCCCTCGTTTTGTTTTTGCTACCCTTTAGTAATCAAACATGGGAAATGCTGGGAAATCCCCAATCCAAAATGGCAGTGTATAGCTCGGAAAATCATCAAACTTCGCATGTTTGGTTTGATGAAACCAAAGGTTAACCCCAATTTTGTTGGGGGTATGGTATCAATTCATATTAATTAATTTATATCAGGCCTAGGCCTGTTATAATCCATATGATTCCTGGCTTTTTGGGCTTCGCACCTTATTTTTAGCCAACTCCGTAGCAAACTCCTCGCGCCAGGCAGCTCGCACGGATCGAAGGCCTTGAGCACAAGGCCGTCGACGAGGTCCAGCGCGGGTTGAAAATGTATGGAACATGTACCCTCTGGTAATGACTAACATAGCTATTGAAAATGGCTCATTGACAGTTGATCTACCGAACTTAAACATGGTGATTTTCCATAGTTGTTTGTATGTTTACCAGAGGGTATGAAACACCGAAACACCTTCCCAGAGGTCTATACCTCGTATATTTAGAAATTCTACTAAATTCTACCAAGGAAGCTGGCAAGTTTACCCTGACAAATGGTGATTTTATATTTTGCCCCGAAAAATGGTGAGTTGACCATGACAACTTAAGTCTTAATGATTTTGTCTGAATTTAAGAACTTAAGAAATTTAGATGTCACGTCATTGAAAGTCTCAAGTTTTGAGACGTCTTGAGTTAGATACATTGGGGATTCATGTTTTTGTTTTCGGTCTATATATAAACTGATCCATTGCTTTTTTTTTCGGAGAAATTTATCTTGGAGACTGAGCATTTACCGACAGAAAATGAGGATACCAAAATGACAGAAAACTGGGGATGTATGAGACAATTGAAGAATACTTCCATACACTTCCTATATTCACCAACCAAAATGGAAAGGTGATTCGCAACACAACTTGTCTGGTGGTTGCGGCTCCTCGCTGTACCCTCCAGATACACATGAAACTGAGTATAAACCATCAGCGTTTCCATATTGACGCATTTTTTACAAGGGGTTTTGGTAGAGCAAAATCATCTTATCGCAACAGGGCGATCTTGCAGGACTGCTGAACTTCGACACGCATTAGCCATGTCTCGTAATGTCCACGGATTAGCCATGGATAGCCATGGCATGGTCAAGGGAAGTTGATTAGCCATGGCCCACCTCAAACATCGGTGAAATCTTCCATGGTCAGAGCCAGAGTTCCGTCCGGAAAAAAGCTGCGCACAGATTGTTGACTTCGTGGAAGCAGAGTTTTGGGGCTCGGACCCTCTGCTGTGCCTCTGGGAAGAGGCCGGTTGCTGAGAAGTGGGGAACTCACGTGCGGGATGATTTCGGTTCGCATTGATGAGGTTTACTTATATCTATAAATCAATGTATCTATCTATCTATCTATCTATCGATCCATCCATCCATCCATCCATCCATCCATCCATCCATCCATCTTTTTGTTTGGCTTCTTAGCTGATTGAAGTGGAATGTATATTGATTTATGGCCACGGTTCCTGATCAAGATCCTCTAAATAGCCGTGCTCTGCCAGGTGAGTCTCCCGACGGGTGAGCATGTGCGGTATCGTCCGGAGACCCCATTGATGGCAAGTTTTGGTAGGTAAATTGGTGCTTAGACCTAGATGACTTATAATGACCTCACGTCGTGACGTCACTGGAATGATGGTGAGTGAGGGGAATCATCCCCATAGCTGGCCCAACATTTCATAACATTTCAGCTATTTTCAGGTTTGTGAAATTATCATACCCTCTGGTAAACTAACATAGCTATCGAAAATCACTATTTTTGAATATTTTTGATAGGTAAATCCACTATTTCTATGGCCATTTTCCATAGCTATTTTGACATAACCAGAGGGTAATTCAGCCAGATTTATTCATGTTACCATCCGAGTCTTGGGAGGCAAGCAACCGTCAGGTGTAGCTATGTGGCTGTACACAATCTTGAGTCATTGAGCCCACCTGAGACAATCACCAGCCCTGAGTTTTGACCCACACCAATTAACATGGAGCATCACCCAATTTACCAGATACCTGGTTGATAGCCCTGATTAGAAAGTCCCCGAGTTGTGAATTAACATGAATTAACCCATCGATAAAAATACTGGGTGAACGAACTATGGTGAGTCTCACCACTTTTTATGATCCAAGTCCCAAATCCATGGGGTTGTTATCACATTCCACATTAAGGTTGCCATTTTGGAGGTGTTCACCTCATTTTCAGAGAACATGACTGATATGACTGGATCCTTGGGGTCAATTTTATTGAAAGATGCCAGTGGGCAGCAGAGGTTCTTCGAAGTGAGATGCCTTAACTACTGCAAATGTTGGATTCAACCACCAACAACGAAGATATAACGAGTGATATAACTGTGGGCCATGGTCTACCAACATTAACGTGGCCCACAGTACCAACATGACCACTCCATTTACCAACAGCATCGCACATATACAGTAATGCGAAGATCACGGGAAGTGTCAGAAGGGGTCCAACTTGGAGCCGAATTTCATGGTCCAGACATGACCAGCACAGCGAAATCATTGACACAATATGAATTACAGGGGATCAGGGGTCGGTATTTTGACATATTTTGATCCCATCTTAAAGATATTACTATTGGATTTCTGATGGGTTCAATTTATAGATTCAATATTGATTCAATATAGACATTACTTGAATATTAACATATATTACTCAGAATCTAATTGAAACTTTTTCCAACATCCACCATGCACCAAAAACATCCACCCAGTCGTCATGCATTAATAGCCATGGACCGAGGTTTGGGTCCGTTTAGCATCGACCACCAGGGGCATCGAAGCTTTCAACCGGACTTCCATGGCAGGCCGACTTGGTGTTCTCGGGGTCAGTTGGTGATTTACGTCTGGATTTCATGTAGAAAAAAGGAAAAGGTTGAAGAACAAGCCGGGAAAATCCATAGAAAATCGTGTTTTAACATGTTCTAACATGTTTTAACATGTTTTAACTAGGATCTAAAGTCTAGCCAGTCTAGCTGTTATTCACGACTGGAGCAGTAGCCTTATATGGCAGTCACGGGGGCTGCAATGGATTTAGATCGGATTTTGAGGAGAGCAACCCCCAAACAGAAACCTTGGAAAGCCGGAAATTATGAAAGTGGTGTATCTATCTGATTTACTAGTGTAATTGTGGATAATTGCGGACACACAAGAAACTCATGAAACAGTTGGAAACCATCAAAGTGATTTACTAGGTTTACAATGAATTTCGGTGGTATAAACCTTCCCAAATTGGGGGTTCATTCATGGTACGTCGTTTATTTCGTGATTTTGACATGGTAGAATCACTTGATTTATTGATATTTATTGTGTGTTCTTAATTTGAATTATCACTGACTTTTCTTTGGACTGACATAAAAATCGAACCTGGCAATGAAAACCATGGCATTTTGGGATGGGAAACAGCTGAAACTCATGGAGAGAGACTGGCCATTTCAAGCAACAAAAAATCACCACAGTTTCAGGATCCAAAAGGTCATGTTTACCCTCCAAAATGAGATTCACATTGCCTGCCAACTGGGGTGACAAGATCATACAAGATCATACAAGATCCCCATGTCGCGATGTTTTAAAGCAATGAACAACTGTTTTTTTTGGATCATTGCCGATGAAGGGTAGACCTAGTTCGGATTTGGCAAGCTCACCCAGGACCCAACATTTAGGATTCGATCCCATTTGTCATACATTGTCATCCAATTGTGCATGGATGTTAGACATTTTCTGGTTGGTGGTTTTGAATATGGCCCAGTTGACCCGGCCAAAAACGATGGAAAGTCACCATGCTCTTCATGGGTAAATCCACTATTTCTATGGCCATGGCTTCAATAGCTATGTTAGTCATTACCAGAGGGTACATGTTCCAGGGAAGATCGATGGTGAAAAATGGGGGCGACCATCATGGACTGTCCCAAACTGATCCTATTCATCATCTGACAATAATCCCACTTTCCTAAAGAATCATGGCTGATTTTGAATGCAGATATAGATTGGCTCTATACACCATATATGATGTATTAGATACATATGTATAGATGATTTAGAGTATTTGTTCTACATTCTACCCCAAAAGTATGCCGTTTTCTCCTCTGACCCTCCACCCTGGGGATCTTCGGATCTTCGCTGCTCAGTTCGCAGTTTTTGCGAGCCCGGAAACCTGGAACCTGGAGATTTGTCTATGATTTTTACCCTCTGGTAATTTCACATAGCTATTGAAAATGGCCATTTATAGTGGATTTACCCATTAAGAATGGTGATTTTCCATAGTTATGTTAGTTTACCAGAGGGTATCTGATTTTCCTGGTGTTTGAGTATTTCTATTAAGTCCTGGGTGAAGTTGATTGTTTTTTCCGGCTTCAAGCACGTTCCATCTTAGATTAGGTGGGTGATATGATCTCGAAGTTCTTTTTTTTCAGTTGACCAGGCTGTGCAATGGATCCTTTGACTTGAGCAGCTGCCGCTAGCGTTGGTTGATGAAATCTGGCCTTCACATATTGAGGATTCTCATAATCCATGGGGAAACCAAAAATGAAAGCTAGTTTTTTCCATCGAGATTTTCATATAAGCTACAGCCCAAATTGAGGTTTTTCATGGAGCTATATAATTACCAAATATTGACCGTGGCCCTTTTTTGGCATCATATAGCTAAATCATCATTTTTTTTCCAGATTTTTGAGGATTTTGATGATTTTTCCCTATGATTTAGCTATATACCTATGATTTCCCAATGATTTCCCTATGATTTACCAAATTTTGACCAATCTCCCAGGATTTTTACCCCATGAAAAATGGCACCGCCTTGTCCGAGGTGCCGCTGTGGATCTTCGCCCCCTCCCAGGCCCACTTCCGGTGCCTCGCCGAGGCCCGGAGTGGGTTATAACCCCAGTGATTGACATGGGATAAGGAGCGGGTTAATCCCCAGTGAATTTGAATGTTAATGGATTTAATCAGATGAACTCACGTAATGGTGGCAGAAAAAAAAAATGCTGATGATTTTTTGCAGCAATTTTGGAGGCAACACCCCAGAAAGCGAAGATATGATCAGGGAAGTGGAAGGAACGAGAAATGTGCAGGGATGCAACATGGCAAAAACCAAAACTCAGCAAATGTGTAGATCTCAGGGCATTGATGGACAGTTGGTGGGATTGGAACACTCGCGTGGCAGCTCGCTCGCTTGAACCTTTGGACAAGCACTTTTAAAGTCATGGATTGGTTTATGAAACCCGGAAAGTATCCAAACTGGAAAACAAACTCTGCCACGATTTCAGCCCACGACGTTCTATAGATCGATCTATGCGACCCAACGACCCTTTGTGGATCATCTAAAAGACTAAGTGGTTAGTCATCATGGTTATAGATAATCCATACATGGGTTGAGCCGCTTATATAGGGGACTTACGATCACTAGGGTTATTAACCAGTTCGTAAGTGCGGTGATCCTCCAATTAAGTCCTCAAGTGCGGAAAAAACAGGTGGAGAAAATCATGGTAAACAACCGTCTGTAAGTGGGAAACTTATAAACACCCTCTATAAATGAAAAAACATATGGAAGATGAATGGGTCAAATCCCACCTAAATTCATCTGAATGGGTCTGTTTGAAAATTTAGGGGAACCCCACCGAAATTCATCGAAATTCACTGTTTAATCAAATCATATTCTCCTTATGAAATCGGCCATAAGTGAGAGTTTACCCTATTTTCAGACACACCCAAACGGCGGAAATTCCATTAGTGAAATTGACACGAGAGTGAGCAATGGCTAAACCCCTGTTGGTTGATGCTTAGTTTGGGTTTGTACTACCCTGTATGTGTTGGGGCATATATTATACGTATATGTATATATATATATATACACGTCATGATATCCTTATTAGCTCGTCATCTTTCCAGGGAAATTCATTTTTTCCATGAAGGTAAAGTATATGTCCCTCTTATTGTTCCTATATTCCTAGCTCAATCCAAATATTCTTGCGGTAAATCTCCACTATATCATATCACATCATATCATCAATTTTCCCTAGTTAATCTTGCCCAGGTAAATCTCTATATCATATCACCAATTTTCCCCAGTGAACTCCAGGTCTTTCCTTACCGAAAACTCCAGGTCTTTTCCCTCCAGATCCTTCGGGTCCTCGGGTCCCGCTAAGCCCGCCTCACCCGCCTCAGTGGAGCCTGATCCACTGTGAGCGACTGCGACAGCTGCCGAGCCAACACGAAGGCGGAGGGACCTGGAAACATCAAGGGTTTTTTGGGGATGTTTCATGAGATTTAATGGAACTGAACCCTTAAAAACTGAGAGATTCAATGGGATTTTAGCATAAGAAACAAGGGATTTAATATGATTTAATGGGATTTAGCTGTAAAAACGATGGATTTAATGATATTTAATGGAATGTTTGTGGGATTTAATGTTTCATTAGATGATTTGAGTACATTTGATGAGGCTTCACCATCAACAAACATGATTTATATAGGGGTTTTAACATGGGATTCAGAAGCGTCCCTCCGGTGTCATCAATTGTCCAGTTATGATCTCTTGGGATGCGGAGGTGCTTAGGTACCCTGGAGCATAGTTTTTGGTCGTTTTGAGGTATACTAAAGGAGATGGGTTTTGTAAAGATCAATATCACCAATATAGAATTCATTTGGAAGCATGATTCACCCAAGGTGACATGATGGGATTTGTATTGGGGTCAGGAGCCCAATGATTTCGTTATCACATGATGGGGAGTTGGAGAATACCCAGCTATTTGATGGCGCGAAATCAAGTAGGAACTTTGACCAGGCCGGAAGAGCGGAAGTGTAAATCACCCCTCCAGATTTGGATGGTTCAGTGGTCCAGTAAGAATAACGGCACACCAAATCTGGATCATTTTGGCGGCCGTCTTCGCCAAAAAAGTCAGGGTGCCAAAAACGGGTGATCGGACATCGGACGGGAGTGCAGGCACTGGCGGCTGTAGTGGCTGCTGCCCTGGCCCCAAGGATGTCCTGCTTACCATCTGGTGGCAAACATGGCTTAAGCTGGGAAATCCTAGATGGATCCATATTGGAAAAACCTTCTAATGCTGTATGCTGTATGTCTTTCCATTCTTTCATTTCAGTGAATGTAAATGTGGATGAACGATGATGAAGGTAGTTTTAGCAGTTCCTGGGTTTGTCAAAGCGAGCTTTGTCCCCTCAACCGAGGGTTGGCCAACGTGCACTTGTACGTTGGACCATCTTCCCAGTTCTTAGCTACCTACGTGTTGCCATTTTGAGTGACCTCGAGTTCTGTTGCATGCCTTCCTTACTCGAATTACTCGAACCTTTCTGACCTAGTCCGCCCCTTGAGGTTGTGTCCCTGGGGGCTTTCGCAAGAAATCCCACAAGAAGTCACTGCCTCAGATCTGCTCGCCACATGTCAACCTTTTCCTGGGACGACCAGCTTGTTTGGGCCACGCAACCCCCCAAAAAAGAAACTTAGAATCCTACTAAAATAATGGCAAAATCAGTGCTGACTATATAGTACAAGTCATCCAATTTGACCCATGGAGCTAGTGCTTATTTTCCGACTTTAACGATGGTCAACATGTCCAGGATTTCAGCAACTTACCGGTGACATCTTTTTGGTGCAATTTTTGTCGGACCGTTTCGGGGGATCCCAAGATGGCCCAGGCCAGATTCTCTCGCTGTACGGTTACTGGAGGGTGTCACCAAACATGGCTGGAACATTTTTGGGGAAAATCATCAGCTGGGGATTTTTCAACCAGACAGGTGACTGATTGCCAGAGGGTAAAAGGATGTAAAAGGCCGGTCACTATTTTACTGGGTGAGTTTGATATCCGGAGTCCCAGATTGGGTGAATCATATCAAATCATTATCTCATGAACTGTCCCCAATCTGCAGAGATTGGCGTTTTTTCCATCAACGAAATCTGCAAAATCCATGGAATCCAACTGGGGTTCTAAATCCCATTGGGAATCCCATCACGAATCCCCACCATCGCGTCACGAAAGGAAGGGAAAGCCTGGGCATCCGACCATGGGTGCTCTTTCGACCTCCTTGGCGGCGCATTTTGCCCACTGGGTCTGGAATCCCGGAGTAAAAAAACCAGAGCTTTTGGTCGCAAAAACGTGGCGAGACTTTGAAGCGCGAGAAACATGGTGGTTTTGGATGGTTTTGGGAGTTTGGGGTCGAAAAAGTGTTGTGTTTCAATGGGTTTCACCATGCTTCACCTTGTTTCACCTTTTCAAAGTTATTCAATTTACTGTAGCTGGGTGGTCTCGAGGGATTGCTGCACCCACCACTTCAGCGGGCTTGGAACAGGGGCCCCCACCAACCATCCATTGATCGCGCAGACGTGGCGAACAACTGAGGTTGAAAAGACAGATGAGATCAAAACCATGTTTGAAAGGCCGTGGAAAGCTGTGACCAGGGTGCCCCAAGGTATCCCCAAGGTAAAGGATGGCCATAGAATTCCAGCATGACAACGAACCTCTACAACTTGCAACTGGATGGTGTGAACCCAGAGGAGTTAGGACCAAACCATGTAACCATGACTGAAAATGGCTGGTTTCGCTCTATTTCCGTGGCTCGTTTTGGGGTTCCCTGCAGATCCGGTTCAAATTCGCTCAGCAATCGGTCCAAGGAGGTGACACTGTCGAAAAACGACCAATGAAATGTCCTGATTTTCAGGACATTTCAGGACAAGTAATCGAAACTGTAAAAGAGTTTGGCAGATGTTATTCTTCTTTGATAGTGCCGGCTCAGTATCCGCATTCAAAAATTGGCCATAGGGTCTCTCAAATCCGGTCGTACGTACTGCAACCAATCAAAAAAGTAGGTTTATAACGGTTACATCACTCAGAATTTTCACGCATCAGCACCAATGTATCATGGGGGATGAACCCGAAGATGGTGAAGATTCGCTCTTTTCATATTTTCTGATGGTGTTTTTTGGTGAAGATTCGCCCTAAAAAAGCGCTCCCAAAAACAGCGACATCGCAGGTTTGCCCAGCTCTACAACGACCCAGACGAGGCGTTGCGGAAGTCGCTCAGCTTCCGACTGCGGATGTTCTGCGATGAAGTTTCAGGTAACACGATGTAGCACTCCAAAAAGATGTTCGTAGATTTTAGTAGGATGTTACTTATGTTGCTTTTGAATCCTTTTGGGGGTATAATTATAGAATGTGCACGAATGCGCTGGGAGTAGTTTGAATCTGGAAAACATGCTTTCAATGTATTGATCCACTCAAATTTGGGACATCATCTTTCCAGAAATCACCCAAGAAAGAAAATCATCGCAAAAACACGGGTGAGTTTCAAAAAAGCAACGTTTGACAAACAGTAACCGGACTGAACATCAATTGCTGGTGGCTCAAGCTGCGACAGAAACTGGGTTCCACAAACATGGCCTGCAATATCCTGTTTGGATCTGTAAATACGAAATCATGGCCGTGAATCAGCCTGGAAGTGACTGAAAACCATTCAGGAGGGGAGCCATAGTGAACTTTTGCATATTGCTCGGGTGGATGACTTTGTCTGAACATGTTGGGAAACCCTACTGATATATATTGTATATATATATATATATATTTATAGTTATATATATATACAATATTATATATATATAATAGTATACACTATATATATACAATATATATATAATAGTATACACTACAACATATATATATACACAACATATATATATATGTATATATATACAATATATATATACAATATATATATATATACAATATATATATACAATATATATATATACAATATATATATACAATATATAT
>Ga0126342_10009891_pt1 | contig 17077 bp, 25 predicted proteins | sample Cyp1metagenome_FD_92528 | JGI IMG/M metagenome (GOLD analysis project Ga0126342, IMG submission 92528) | Coral microbial communities from Lord Howe Island, Old Settlement Bay, Australia - Cyphastrea 1 metagenome | ecosystem: Host-associated > Invertebrates > Cnidaria > Coral ... | reverse complement strand
CAGACACCCAAAAATCCTCGAAAAATGTCGAAAACACCACCGAATTCTGGTCTCGGTGCGAAACCGTTTTTGGCCCCCCCCCAGCTAAAGCTGATATAGCGACTGCTATATTAACAAATGTGACTGAGCATTTAGTGTAGCTGTTTCCCCCCAATAAGCACGCCTTCACCGCCAAAGCGGTGTGGGCGGATTTATTTATATTTGTTTATGTATTAAAAGGTTTGGCCGAAGCAAGGGTCGACCCCCTCGACTCGTTCATTCGGTCTTCACCTTAGCGGTTTGCAATAGACCGCGGGCGCGGTGCTGCTTCAGCTCACTGGTGGCATCTTCGCGCCTCTTGCGCTCTGTCGGTCTCGGGCTGACCGATAACGCCTTTGCTGCAATGCTTATCAAGTTTGTGAGCCTCGAGTTTGTACTTTGTCACTGGCATCGTGATGCACATTGCCCTGGTCATCCTCATTGTGATCTTTCTCTTTTACGTGCACCACGGCGACATCTACACGAAGGAGAAGGGAGCGCAGGCAAAGATCTACGGCCCGCTTTCTCTGGCACTGCCATCGGAAAGGTCTACTCGTTTTTTCGGCGCTACGTCTAGCACGCATTGGGAGCGTGCTAGAAGGTCACCATTCAAGAGATCCGTCACTCTTTGCGGAGATCACGGCAACCATGGCGGCTTCTCAGACGAGGGAACCCTAGCTTTGCGATGCGGTTCATGCGTCGAGCTCTGGCCTCGATGCTTGGACAAGACGTACGTTCTTGGAGGAAGAGGTTCATCAAACCAACAGGGCAGTCATTGGAGCTACACTGGATGGCAAGCTCAGGATCAAGGCCGACCATCCCAGCGCAGAGCAAAGTCTCCGCGTGCGAAAAGTGGAAGAAAGCCGAAGTCACCCAGAGGGAGGCGAGGGAAGCAGAAAGAGGAACAATTGGTACCAGATCTGGATTCACCTTGGAATTCCAAACAATCTCCCAGTGCACCTTCCACGACTTCAAGCTCCTCGAATGCACAGGCAGAAAGCCAGCTATAGAACCTGGTGACGGAACTCAAGAAGATGGACGCTCCGTTATCACCAGAGGACATCGAGCAGCTGATCGAAGAGACCACAACTCCTGTTGTGACCTCCAAAACGGTGCACTCAGCAGAATCCAAAGTGGACCAAGCTCGCGCCAAATTCCAGACAGCTCAAAAAGCCCGGAAGAAGTTGCTCGATCAATGGTCCTCCGATCTCGAACAGAGCATTGCGAGATGGCGGAGTTTAGCAGAAGATTTCAGCAGCAAGGACCGCGACCTGGAAGAGAAGGTCAATGAAGCTGGAGAGAAGTTGCAGGAGGCCTGCACCTATCTCGACAAAGCGAAAGAGCTGCATTCCAAACAGGACGAAGCCGTTCTGGAAGGAGCCGCGGAAGTGATCTCGCATGCAGAGGACGAGGGCATGAAGATCGAGACTGCGGAGGTCATCCGTCAAGGGATAGACAGCGTGGTTACGAACCTCGAAAACATCCGAGTGCGGCCCGGAGCCGTCAGAAGAAGAGGCCGCATCGACCAAAAAAGCCAGACTTGGGGAATCTGGTGGATGCTATGCAGCCTTTCTCCAGGCTGGGCCAGTAGACTTGAAAGAGACTTGCCCTAGGCCGTTGCACCAACTGTGCTTCCGAGATCATTGCGACTTTATCTGGAATCACAGCATTTTGGAAGAACCTTATTTTGTATCTCCATGGCAAGCGAGCATAGATGCTTTGGGCCTCTCCTACGAAGTTGGGACAGGAGCACAGATATCCAAACTCGATGTTCGCTCTGGAGTGAAAAAGCGACATTCTCACAGAGCTGCCTTTGCTTCTTCAGTTGAGCTCCTTGTGGGTTCGGACCTCGACTGGTCTTTTGTGCTCTGGCCAAACAGAATTGAAGTTCCGCACACGGCTGCTCACGTCCTATGTTCCCTTCCAGGACAGAGCAACAAGGTGGGACTTTCAGGTAGAGTCCCAGTAGAGGACGACAACGAGAGCGATATGGGTTCGTTCATGGCAGTGCATGCAGCTCACATCACAGACCATGGTTCCGTTGACATTATGAACAATCCAGGCATCACCATAGACGCAGATCAAGAACAAGAAGTAGATGTACAAATTGAGGTTGAAGCGTCGTCTGAACGTTCATGGTCGTCCATGCAGGATGTCTACCGAGACAGCGGTTGGCATACCACATTGATTTTCTCCATGGACAAAGATACGATCTCACGCATCCCTGACTGGAATGACTATTGATCATGTAGCTACACGTTGCCTAGCCAGTGCTTTTTTTCGAGGCTTTTCAATGGCAGAGATTTTAGATCGTCATGCTCTTCATGCCATTGGATGGATTGACAATCTCGTGTTCCACTTGATGTAACGCCCCTCCTACAACTTCCTGCACTTGATGATTGTCCTAGGTGTCTTCTTGACGGTCAAAAAAGGATTCATGGACAACCTCTTGTGTCTCCACTATGTGCAAGGCTTGAAGATGAAGATCCGCAGGGAGTTGCGCCACCTGAATGGAGAATCCCTATTCATGATCCAGTTCAGCCAGGTGAGCCTGTATTGCTTCAAGCCATCCAAGAACTTATTCTAGTACGATTGCACGTCCTAGCGACTCAGGAAGAAGGACAAGATCAGAGTTTCGAAGTGATCGTATGGTTTCTTGACTCAGAACATCAACTTGTTTGCCACGAAGGAAGAGAAGTTGATCTAAATGGAGCCGATCCTGCTGCCTGGATTCAACTTCTGCAAGAAGCGTGGCGTGACAAGATCAACCCGGAGTTGCCTCTTCATGCATAGTTAGTCAGCCCATCCAACAACCATTTCGGACAGGAGGAAGAGACCTCATGTCATCCTAGTACAAGACACTCCTAATGATCACTTCGCGAACTTGATCACAGTCTTGGACACCAACAACCATGTTGATCCACTTCGTCATAGCGCACGATTTGGTTCCATTCACATGTACAAAGATCAGGTCATCATCACTGCGAATCTCATCGATGTTTGCATCTCGGAGCGCAAGTCGTCGCAGTGTATGGTTTGGCATGGTGAAACAGAATTGAGAGCTCGATTAGCCATTAGGAATCGACATGGTCTTTCCTTCGTGATCGTACTCAATAGAGCGCATCTACCACCCACTTCGGACCCATGGGAAATAGAATCAGGCGGAGACTCACTTCTACAGCTTGGACATTCCCTTCATGTGCAACCCGAAAGACATGTAGTCCAACTGGTGCAAGGAAGTCCTGATTTGCGGCTGCCAACTTATGCGGAGCTTCATGGGCAGCCTACTGAGGCTGTCCTTCGTGAAGAGCTCACACATTGGGGTTTGACCGGGCCTGCCTTCTTATTTGGAGCTCAGGAGAAGGCTGTGGTTTTCTCGTCAGACTTTGGAAATGCTGATTTTTTTTACTATCTGCTGTGTAATGAGGATGTCAAGGATTCACAAGGGGCCATCATGCATAGTGCACAGGCTCCTCTGAAAGACCTTGAGATCATGCAATTCCTCTATGAGCTGGGATACTGGCGTGCTGTGGTGCTGCATTCTGATCCACTTCATGTGAATCTTCTTAGAGTCATCTTCAAGAACCAGCAAGTGAACGTCCACTGCGCCAGCAAAATCAGCAAAAGGCCTTCATCATGGCCAGCAGAACAACCAGTAGGAGGACGTCACAGGCCCTTCCATGTACCTGCAGAGAGCCAAGTTGTTCAAGAGGTGGATCACTTCATTGATTTCAACATTGGGGACCAGGAGTTTGCGCAGCTCTTTGCTTCGCATCAACATGTTCTCTGCGATGATCCTGCAGGCCTGGATCTTCCTGAAGAATGCAAATCAGCGCTAGCAGGATTGACGCCTCTCTGACTTTTGCGGACTTCGACCGGCTGGTGATCTACTGCGATGATGGTTCATCGGTCAACTCACACAAATACAACTCACCGCTTCAAGCGGAAGAAGAAGGAGGTGGTGATACCTGGTCCTTTCTGGTCCTGGGTGAGCGATATTCGCCTCCAGGCCTGAAGTGCCTAGGCTGGACCGCGCAGCCAACGCGCTACAGTCCTGACAGTGGATTCCATCTCGGCTGACCGAGTCGGTGCAGACCTCGCTGAGAAAGAGGCGTTGGCGTGGTCAGCACTTTGGCGTCTCAGCTTTGAACTCAACAATTCCAACATGCTTCAGGTCTGATTTGCTCACGTGCTTGGGCAAGCGCAAGGTGGTTTAGGCTGTCACAGCAATGACGGCTTTGTTCGTGGAGCCTTTCAAGCCTTGGAATCCTTCCTGCCTGGGGACCTCCTACTACTTGATCATGTTGCAGGGCACACAGGTGAGGGATGGAATGAGATGTGTGACTGGTTGGCGAAGCAAGAGCGTCACCAAAGTTTATGTCTCAATCTGATGCTATGGAAGAAGCTCATGCCTCATCTATGGATGCTACTGAGCACTGGTGATGGCCTTCTGCCGCGCTGTGGCACAGGACTTTGGGCCATGCCACCAGGAAGATTGTCCCACAGAAGCTATGAGTTTGAGCGGGCTGGTTGAAGAGCACATCCATCTCAATCTCAGCATCTGCACCGCAAATGTGAACTCGCTGCACAGAGCTCCAGATGGCCATGCAGGCAAAGTACAGTATCTGAGAGAGCAGTTCAAAAGGCTCAACCGTGTAGTCCACAAAACACCGAGAATTCTTCTGGTGCGAGGAGACAGTGCTTATTGGACGGGCTGGCTTCTCGTCCACTTTGGTCTTCCGTTGGGCACAAGAGAACAGTTCTGGCAGGATCTCACTGAAGTTGCCGATCAATGTGGCAACACAGAGCAGCCCTATGTCTTCTTGGACGACAACGCATCTCCTGCAGGAGCTCCTGATGGGCGTCATGTCTTTTGTGACGGACTTTCCTCGTCTTCGAGTACAAGACTACTCAGAGGTTTCCTTGAAGCACATGATCTATGTCTTCCCAGCACAAGTGATATCCACGAGGGGTCCAGAACTACCCGGGTTTCCGCCGATGGTAACAACGAGCATTGCATCGACTTCATCGCAATCCCAGCAACCTTACAAGAACGATGCACGCTGGCGCAAGCGGTTCCTGAGCTCGATCTGGGACATGGAGATTGGGACCACACAACCACCTGCCTAGAGATGACATGGATGAAACGCATTTCTCTAGAGAACCTGTCTCGAGAGCAAGACCATCCTTCGACCCCCCACCAGGTCTCAAGGTCAAGCAGATCCTTTGCGACTATCACCCAGCTCCATGGCAGGCTGATGTAGAGCGGGATGTGCAACATTTCAACGACCATGTTCTTCAAGGTCTACATCAATACTGCCCTAAACGCTGCAATGAGCCCAAGAAGAAGTTCATTGACACAGCGACATGGGAGTTAAGAAGAAACAAGTTGAAGCTCAAGAAACGGCTGCAAGCTTTGCGGTTGCGATGTCGAGATGAAGCCAAACTTGTCTGCTTTCAAGCATGGAGATCCAGTACGACATCTTCATCATCTACGTGGAGTCCTGATGCAGAGCTTGCATGGAACTATGGCAACAGCATGCTTTGTCACAGCTTGCGACTGACAGCACAGCTTCATCAGGTTGCCCACTCCCTCAAAGGCTCCCTCAAAGATGCGAAAAGAAAAGAGATCAAAGAAGTTTTCGAAGACTTGGATCCCAAGGCCTCAGCCTCGCAGATCCTTCATACCATCCGACCCATCGTGGGGCCAACGAACCTCAAGAAGTTGAAGACCAACACTCTGCCTTATCTTCGTAGACCAGACGGAGAGATCTGTACTCTTCTCACCGAGGCCTTAGAGGTTTGGATCTCCTTCTTCAAGGACATGGAAGGGGTTGAAAGGATCACGGCAGCGCAGCAACGCAAGCTTTGGTGCTCCAGCCTTGCGGATCTTCAGCAAACCTCCTTGGGTCTCAATGCTCAAGATTTACCTTGACTATGTGATCTTGTGCCGGCCTTGCGGCGCATCAACCCCTTGAAAGCGACAGGGCCTGATCGCATGCATCCCTCCTTTTGCAAGACAGCGCCCCATTGCTTAGCAAGGGAAATATTTGGCCAGATGCCCAAGATTGTGACGCACGGCCAGGAGTACCTGGGGCATATAGGTGGCTTTCTTCAGCCACTTTGGAAAGCCAAGGGCTCCAGAGAGGATCCCTCGTCATACAGAAGTATCCTCATCTCAAGCCACATTGCAAAAACTTTGCACCGCACCATCAGGGAGTCCCAATGTTCCCTCTGCGGGGGGTTTCTTCAACGAGAACAACTCGGAGGGCGCAAGCGAGTCCCCGTCAATTTGGGCGTGCACATGAGCTGCGCTTTTCTACGTGCTCATCGAATAGCTGGAGACAGTGTGGGCATGATCTATTTGGACCTGAAGGAGGCCTTCTACAGGATCATTCCTCAGTTGGCGATAGGAGGTGAGGTTTCCGACCCATTGCTGGCCAAGGTATGTGCTTGCTTTGGGCTTCCTGATGACGTGCTGCACGATCTTCATCGACACTTGTCATGTCCAGCAGCCATCGCTGATGGTCAACTGCCGGTGCATGCGAGAAATGCAGTCCAGGCTCTGCATGTCGACACTTATTTTCAAGTGAAAGGGCAGCGCGACTATTGTCGCACAGAGCTTGGGGGCGCGCCCAGGAGATTGTTACGCCGATGTCATCTTCTCCTACCTTTGGTGTCGCATTTTGAAGCTTCTACAAGGTGAACTCCAACGACTACAATTGGGAGAGGAGATCAATGAAGATGGAGGCTTGCACATTTGTGCGGACCGTCATGTTCCATGTCCGCTTCGTCCCTTCCTGGGACCGACGGGGATGGATGATGCGTGTATATGTGTATCCTCTGAGACGGCCTTGGGAGTAGAACACAAAACTACTCATGCTGCGGGGCTGCTCCTACAGTTCTGTGAGCAGCATGCGCTCCCTCCCAATCTGCAGCGCGGAAAGACCGAGATTCTCTTCGCGTTTCAAGGAGCTGAGAGTCGCAAGTTGAAGAAGAAGTATTTTGGTCCCACTCACTTCGGATCATTGTCTATGGATCATGGGTGAACATGGGCTCAAAAAGATCCAAGCGGTCAGCCGATATGCCCACCTTGGATGCATGATGCACTACAAAAGGTGACAACAGACATGAATCCCGCAAACGCATTGCGGTCGCTCAGCAATCCTTCACGCAGCATAAAAGGTATCTTCTACGCAATCCCCAGTTGAGTCTGCAGAGGAGACGTGAGATTTTCCACAGCTTGGTGATGAGTCGACTATGCTATGGAGCAGAGTCCTGGACGCTGAACGATCAGAAAACCAAGGACTATATATACATCCATGGTGCCTTGATTCGACTTTTTAGCAGACTTTTACCAGGGCCACTTAATCAACATCAAACTGACGTTCAGGTCCTATCTGAGACGGGCATGAACTGCCCCTCCGAAGTCTTGAGATTGGCGAGGCTCCGCTACGTGGGGACGCTCTTTCATTGTCAGCATTTTGTGCCATGGGGATTGATCAACTCAGACCACGAATGGCAGATTTTGATTGAAGATGATTTTCGCTGGTTATGGACGCAGTTGCAAGGCTGCTGCAGCCTGCCTGACCCTGATGTGAACTTCAGCGCCTGGCGCAACATCGTCCAGAACCATCGTTAGTATTGGAGAAGATTGGTCCGAAGAGCTAGGGCAGACAACGCAGAAATTCTGAACTAGTTTGCGCCTTTCACCAACAGTTCCTCAGGGCCATCAGGGAGGTAAAGTCTGAGATTGCAGAAGAGACTGAGCACAAGGAGCACATGGTTCCCATTGCTGCCGCTACGGAGATTCACCCATGCATGCAGTGCAGGCAAACCTTCAGATCCAAAGGAGGACTTGGAGGTCACAACTTCAAAAAGCGTCAGCAGGTCTCGGCAGTGCGCATCTTGTTCAACACCACAAGTTGCGGAGTTTGCCTAAAGGAAAATCACACAATGACCAAGTTAAAGAGCCATCTTCTGCGAGCCTCTGCTTGTAGGCGCACTCTTTTAGGACGGTGCCTCAGCGTTGAGCCGGCTCCAGGAGCTGGTTCTACAATCGATACCGCCAGGGCACGGGCTCATGATGGCATACTCCCACCATTACAAGGAGCTGGACCTGCACTTCCACCAGATCGCATGGACGAGATCGACCCGTACGATCTGGCGCTTATGGAAGAGATCTACCTCGCTCTGGTTAATGACGAAAGCCTGCTGCTAAGTGAGGAGCTTGTGAGAAAGGTCATTGAGCAGACTCCAGTCTCTTGGTGTTGCTGTCGGGAGACCTTGATCCACATGGAGAAGGAAGTGACAGAGGAGGATATAGCCGTGTTGGCTGAGCACCGAAGAGACTTGCGACAGACCTTACAGCACCTCCAGCATCCTGAAGCATGGCACTTCTTGCGAGACGTGAAGATAGCAGGAGATTGTCCACGTCGAGATCTTCCCTTCATGGAAAATGTTTTGGAGCAGCGCATGAAGGACTGCCACGACCCGAGCTGGCCGGTGCACAGGCCCATGGCAAAAGTGCGATTCTGATCCATGCCTTCTCGGGCAGGGGCCAGGAGATGTACAGTTTTTCCTCGATGCCCTGCAGCCGAAACAGGAGGGCAATATTCACGGTATCGCTGGATATCATCATTGACGAAGAGTTCGGCGACGTGTCACGTGAATCTGTTCGGGCATTTAGGCTTTGGGGAGTACGTGAACGTGCAGTGATCGGGGTCCTTGCATCCCTGCGAAACGTGGTCCCAGGTGCGGGGTAAAAGTTTCCAAACCTCACCCGAAACTTTGCATCGCAAAGCTCCACGGGTGATTAGGGATCGAGATTGTCTATGGGGTCGAGCTTCTCTAGCGCTTCGTGAACTGGAGCAGATCCCACGGGCAATTTACTCCTCCTCTTCACCATCGAGCTCCTCATACATCTAGCAGTGCAAGGAGGAGTGTGGGCGATGGAACACCCCGCTATGCCCAAGGCAAGTGTTTGGCACTTGGTTATCCTCAGGTACTTGTGCACCTGGCCCGAATTCATCCACGTGGAACTGGCGCAAGGACTTTGGGGAGCTGTGAGCCCTAAGCCGACTGGGCTTTTGCTGCTCAATCTCCCTCGATGCCAGGGATTCTTCGTCGGTTCAAGCCTTCCTACGGCAAAGGTTATAGGACGCAATGAGGACGGGTCCTGGCGGACCCCACAATTAAAAGAATACCCCCCCGGCCCTATGTGCAGGCTTGGCCGAGGGTTTTTTTGATGCAGTCAATCAACACGAGATTGACTCTTCGCTGACTGTGGACTGCGACTTCAGAAGGCAGGCGCTGAAACTCACGATTTCAGCATATGGAGCCAGTATAGGCCCTGATTTTGCAGGACACAGTTGAGCTTTTTCACATGTTTGCCCAATTCGAATTTGAGACTTTGCAATGGCTGCAGCGCAAGCTACAGGTTGCCAAGAGCAAAAAATATTTATGTATGATGTATATTTTAAAATAACACATAATATGTATATGTATGTGTGTGTATATATATATATGTATGTATGATGTTTATAACGCAATACATGTACATATATATCATTTGTGTATATGCATGCGTATATATTTAAATGTATATATGTATTCTAATTATAGAACTTCCCCTGGGACGATAGTTCGATGATCTTTCGGGCATAATTATTGGGTTTTCCAATTTTTTCTATCTATTTTGGGGTTGCTGAAATATATTGTATATATATATACACATAATGCTTCATGTTATGGCCAGACACTGGGGAAGGATGATGGAACATGAATAAACATGACGTGTTAAGTCACGCCCTTCCAAATATGACGTGCATTTTTTCAGGGGAAAAACGCCCATGGACGCACGGCTGAGTTTCCATTGCCAGATTGGATTCGAGGTGACTACCGCCTGGAGTCCTCGACGATGGCCAAGTACGAGGAAGATGAACACTCAGTTGGTGGCCACTACCTGAGATCTGCCGTCCCACTGACTGAGTCTGACTGTTGTGGATTCGTAGGTGGGTCATACTGAGGTTACAGAGCGGATGACATTCACTCTGTGGGTGTCGGTTTCTCTGGCGTGCAGTCAGATGACAAACATAGCGGACACGGCGGACACTCCGATTCCGGCGGACATTCCGGCGGCTCCGGGGGGTCCCATGACTCGCATTCCGCTGACTCTCATGCAGCCGAATCTCATGCGGGTGGCTCTCATGCAGCCGAATCTCATGCGGGTGGCTCTCATGCAGCCGAATCTCATGCGGGTGGCTCTCATGAAGAAGGCAGGGATGTGCTGTATGTGGCAGGGATATGTCCTGGCTTTAAATTCCTATCTCCACTACTTGGAGCTCAGGCGGACATCGACGCTTGCAAGGCACAGGAGCTGTTGACATAGACTTCATGCTGCTGCTTTAGGGTTGATTCTTCCACACATCCTCGTGTAAATCCTTGCAAATGATGCAGACAATAGCTTCCCTAGAAGAATGGCAATTGAGAGCAGGCAGCTGGATTTGGTAAAAAGTTGGAGCGTGCCACAGGTTCAGATGGTCAACTTTTGCGTGATTTGCTGAAAGCTGCTGATGGCATTGACTGGTTGCAAGACTCACTTGCGCAGCTTGAGGCAGTTTCACCACTGTGGCAACTAAGACATCAGTTGTTTGGCGCCAACAAAATGAAGCCTTATAGAACTACAGTGACTATAGCATCAATGATCAGTGACAAATTCAGTACATTCTTTTTTTCGGTTCCAGATTGGATCTGAGGGGTCTGGTCAAAATTTGAGTTCCAAAACAACAGATTGTGGTCGTGTTTGATTACGAAACTGCATCATTTTTTGGGGGTCACGGGGTCACCGGTCTTTCTGATATCATTTGATCCCCATCTTTTGTTGCTGAAATGGACATCCATTTCTTGTTTTAAAATTCAACATGTTGTTCCTTTCCTTTCATTCAATTGTTTCTGTTGCTATACATCATGTTGTCACTTGTCTTAGCTTTTCATCCCAGCCTGGTTGGTCAAATCCCGTATTTCTCACTTTCTACAGGCTCACGCCGCGCCATTGTACGACCTGGCCCCTGCACCGGCGGCACCTCCTTTTATGGCACCCACCGCGCCCAAGGCTAAGAAGGTGGAATCCCTAAGCTGACCGTGTGGGGATAGCTGGGATAGCTGGAAATATGAGAAATCACAAAATGGATGGTTTTAGAATCTTAGAACATATCAGACTGTTTTAGACAGAGAATGAGTCAATGTTTGTCCCAATTTTGACCTATACCCCCATACCCATCTTGGATTGTTTCGTGACGTAAGCATTTTTCTGTTTGAAGATGAGACACGATTGCTTTCCACCTTTTTTTCTCTGTCAAGGATTCTTAAAAATAACTCTTGTTCGAACCCTGAACCATCTGGAATGGCTTGGCTTGCCATCATGATGGGCATGGAAGCAAAGTGGCATAAAAGTAACAGCCTAGGTGTTGCTAACTAGACTGCTAAGCTGTAGTCTTGTGTCCCGGGTCTTGAAATGATGCTGGTGCTAGCGATGATTCTTGTTCCAACCTTTCTTATATTAAACTGGAGATTCTCACGTCGAAGTGCAGGTGTCTTGGCCGTCATTGTTTGAACCACAGCATCTTCTTTGCAGGCATTCGTTGCGGGATGGCCAACAGTCAGCCATGAAGCTGAGAAGCGCTGAGAAACATGAAGTCATTGGGGGTAACTGTGAGCCCATCCATTCTTGGTTGGATTAAGCCATTTTTGGGAGGAAATTTTGACACTGAACACCCAACGACCCTACCAAAATTTACCAAACACGGTCAGGGGCGCTGAGCTCATTGCTTTGACGCCCCGTGGATATGGCGCGCACGTTTCAGAGCTTGCGGATGAGGAGGCCCCTGGCTTTGTTTGAGGTACAGAAACCATGGCGTGCAACAATCATGTTCTCCCTTCTCACAGGCAATTTGTGGACGTTTGAACCCTTAAAAGACCCAAAAAGTCGGCATCATCAGGTGGAAGCCAAAGCCTTCGCCATTCAGGGCTTGGAAGCGTTCCATGCCATTGCTGGTGGACATTGGGAGAAGGGCCTGCAACTCATCACCAAGGCAGGGCTGGGGGTTGGGCTCAGCACCGATACCCTGTGGACATCGCAGTGTGAACTCCTCAGTTTCGCAAAAAAATCTGCCAGCGAGGCCGGACAACTCCTTGAGTGTCCCGGGACAGGTCCTGAACAAGGCGCTGTGTCTTGCGGTGCTGAACATTTGTGTCGGGGGGGGATGAATATCTGTTCATGCTCCAGTTTGGTGTTCACCATGGTAGCAGAGTTTTGTTCTTTTTTTCAATTCATCAGTTTTGTCACGTTGACTCATGGAGTTTGGCAGGACGATGGCATTGCAAGTCGTCCTCAATGAAGCTTCCACTCCCAGAGGGAACGCAATTGCATGCGGCAGCGATCACTGAACATGCGGAGGCACCAAATCTGGTGGTTTCAGGGGATGAACCCAGTTCACCAACGATTTTTTGGGCCCGGGGCCCAACCACCATGATTTTGGGGTGGGGGCTCAACCAGGAGTCTTCTCCCAGCCGCACGGTGGCTTTGCTCTTTGAGAACCTGCCGCAGATCATTTCCCTTTTCAAAGAGGGCCCCTCTGGTTGGACCTCAGCTGGAGAGGCAATTGCTGCCCAGATTTGCTGTACAACAAGTACTTGGTTTTGAGATGTTTTGGTTTTGAGTTTGAGGCTCTTTGCAACTCAAGAACCTTTTTCTTAAAGATGTATCTTGATTGTCTTGATTCACTGGACTCTTATCGCAAGTTCTGTGCAGGTGCACCTGCCAGAGGCGGGGACGAGCTTGTCATTCTTCGGTGAGGACCCGCAGAGTCGAGCCTCAAACAAAACCCAGTTTTTTTCCCCCAGCATGCCATGGTTCTGAAAATCAATTTTGCCATGTTTTACTGACCGTGAACCCGTCACACCTTGACAGGAGCTCCTTGCCCTTCTTAGCAACGGTTCCGTGATGCGTCGCCATGTCCGTGAAGGCGCCGGAATAACGATGTTGCTTTTTGAATCGTGGGAGTTGAAAGTCTGATGGTTTGGTCTGTATACTGTATATATATATGTATATACACATATAGGTACAATTGTGTACACATACAATTATACAGTGACATGTGATGACAATGTCGTATATTGTCATCTTGATTCTGTTCTTGCGCTCAGACACTCGTTTGAGGCAGCAACAAGTGGCATGCAGCTCCACCAGCAGCACAACTTCCCAGAGAGCATCACGCAGCATGCGCAAAGGACACAGCTGTCAATCCATGAGACCAGTGACCAGTCATCCCCAGAAACAAAGTCTGTGAATCCACATAGTAGCAGGGAGACTTTCCATTTCTGTCTTTTGGGACACTTCTGAAAACCTATTATAAACATCCTATTCTTTTCAAAACCGAGGTATTATATATATACATAATATCAATATCAGAAACATCACTAAACATCAGTTAAATATGTCATAGTCATCCTATAAGCATCCTATAATCATCGTTTCTAACAGCCTATTATGCGTATCATGTCCCATATGGAGTACTCCGCAGGATGTGGGTGGTCTCCTCCGACTCGCTCTTCGACAGGCCGCACCAAAGGTTGAGGCGCGACAGCAGTGTTCATCCGAAAAACTTCGTGGCAGTATACTTCAAAATCGGTAAATCATCTTTCCAACATAATATACATTCATCATCTTCGAAATTAGGTCTTCTAATCTGTTGGAGAAAAAGCACAACTTCTTTCCCAAACTTGAAAGTGTGACAGGCTTGGATGGCTGAGTTGACCAGTGAGTGAAGATGGTCGCAGTGGTTGACCCAGAGGACCAATAGAGCTTTTCCGTTGCGGATGTTATTCCAGGATTCCACTCGGTGCAATTCATTTAATAGACCTTGGTGTGAAATGATGGTTGATTCTTTTACGGAACTCTGTTTAGTTTCAATCAGCCGATGTTTGGCATTGCAAGCTTTCGAGGCCGAGAAAGGCTTTTGGGCAACACACACATATCCAAAGATATCCAAAAACATCTAAATCAACCTACACAACTTTCAAACAAAATACAGGTTGGGGCATTGTCTTGGCCTATATATATATATAATTACTTATTGACGGAGTTGCCCATACAAATTGGCTTCGATGGAGCCTTGCGCCTTGTGCAAGATTTGCTCCAATGTCTTGGTTGAGAGAAGTCCAACTCATGGGTATATATGGATATATATCTATATAAAGACACTGCCTGATCGATGATCAGTTATTGTTTTTTTCTCTGTGCATTTGACGCAATGGATTCCAGTTGTACACGCCCCCTCTTGCACTTTCAAGAATGATGACTTCAAGTGAGAAAGAAAGATAGCACAGCGTGAACTGTACCTGTTCTTGTGGCCAGAAGTCCGCTGATGGCAGAGTGTGCTGCACGATAGAGAAAACAAGAGCAAAAGATGCAGGCACACATTATACTTAGGATAGGTTTTTCACGAGTCAATCTGTACAATTCCCTTGATAGACTGCAGATTGTTTCATGTTGATGGACCCAGTGAAAGCAACGCGGACGTGGCTGCAATTCCTTTGAGAGAATGAGCTCTCCCTCTTTAAGGGAGGTGCTGTCACCTGCTACAGGGTCAGCCTTCCTATCCCTGGAAAGGCAAACATAGCATGCCGTCCAGGACATAGGATGCAATTCTCGACCAGACAATTGCTTACTGAGAAAGAAAAGTCCGGCTGGTTGTCCCTGTCTTCGAAACCACGGTTTCTGATATTTTTGGCGCGTTCTCCAGTTTTTTTTATTCACTATATATGAGTTATCATTATCCATTATCTATTAATCATAAGTATCCAGGTTTTCCAGTGTATATACATATATATATATAATATATACATATATTATATATATATATATATATTTATATTGGTGCATATTAAATTGATTATGAATGGAATCCCGTTCTTAATCAACCAGTGCTGATTTCCATACAGCAACTGCTCCGCATGTGCTCCAGGTTCCTTCCCAGTCAGCTCCCCACGTGGAGTACGAGGAACAAGACCTTGAAACAGAGCCACTGGTCGCAACAGTTCACTGAGTTCCACTGAAATCCACTTTGCTCGCACTGAAATCCTGCGTCCATCTGAGGTATGTGGAGCGCATTGTGGAGGTTCCAAGGGTTCGCGTGGACCATGTGGAGAAGGTCATCGAGGCGCAACCTAATCTGGTATGGGACCAACAGAGAAAGGGACTTAACCAACAAGCATGGGTTTACAACTGGCTGAATGCTGCCATCACATTTTTTTCGGGAACTAGCTTGGATATTTATCCATGACCACTGAGGATCCGTAGCTTTTAAGCATTTGCGCCAGGTGCCAGAAATCCAGATGGTCGACAGGATCATCGAAGTTCCACAAGTTCAAGATATAGCAACTTGGCTGCATGTGGCCAGCGCAGCTGATCAGCTGAACAAAATTTCTGCTAGCCTGCCACCTTCCGCATGATTCTAGGTTTACGACACGGGTTCTGGAGCAGGCTGTGGTCTTTGCACTGCTTTGCTGCATTTTTTGAAAACATTGTCATTTTCATATTTCAGAACCTTGGTTCATTTCTTTAGGTGGTGCCTATGGAGGCTCTGGCTACGGTGGTCCTGGTGGAGGCTTTGGCCCGGGTGGAGGATACGGAGGTAGTGATGGCTTTGGAGGGTCTGGAGGCTGTGGAGGTTGTGGAGGGTCCGGCTTCGGTGGCTTCGGTGGCTTCGGATCTGGCTTTGGACCGGGTGGAGGGCCCGGTGGCTACGGCTCCGGCTATGGTGGACCGGGAGGCGGTCCGGATGGTGCTGGCGGCTGTGGCGGTCCAGGAGGTGCTGGCTATGGCTATGGCTATGGGGGATGCGGTGGACCCGGCAGCATCGCCTTTGGAGGGGGGGCCATGGATCTGGGGTCATCAGCTGGAAGATATCCCTTCAAGGGCGAAGGTGGAGAGTTGGATCCTTTCGGCTTCGGTGGAAGAGGGGCCAACGGCTATGGAGGTGGATCAGGTGGAGCCAATGGCTATGGACCTGGTGGAGGATATGGACCAGGTGGAGTCAATGGCTATGGACCTGGTGGTGCTAGTGGCTATGGACCCGGTGGATGTGGATATGGAGATGGATCTGGACCCAATGGCGGTGGTGGTATGGGCGGTATGGGCGGTATGGGCATGGGCTATGGCCCTGGTGGAAGGGGTGGCAAGGGTCAGAGCCCGAGTTTCCTTCATACATGCAAAATCGATGATTGTCCCATATTTTCCAATTTTTTAACAATGTGGATTTCCATTGTCAGGCTAGATGACCAGAGCGGAATCAAAGTTGGCTGGTTTTCATCCTCCAGACTTGGACACGTGAGATGTTGGCTGGAGACAGCTCAGGCAAAGGAAAAGGCAACTTGCCAGTCAAAGTCATCACGCGGGAGGCCGCCAAAAACGAGCTGCAAAGAGCAAAGAGAACGAACATAGAAGCGACACACCTGGCAGAGCTTGCAGCCCCCACTATGCAAAGTAGCACAACTAGCCCAGGAGTTTCAACCCGTCCAGAGCTGCATTTCTGCTGTTGCAACAGCTTCTCAGAAGAACTCGGCTTCAGCTGCCGGAGGTTCCAAAGATCGAAGTGAAACAAGTTGAAAAGATTGTAGAGGCGATGACGGAAATGATCAGCTCCTTTCTTTTGGACACATTTTGAGATTTCAATATTGTTCAATTGGGTTGTCTGCCAAGTGAGCACCCCAAAATATCGTGCATCATCATTGTCCATCATTGTGCACAATTGTGCATCATCGTGCATCATTGTCCACCACCACCACCACCAGCAGCAGCATCATCATCATCATCATCAACAACAACAAGAACAACACTATTTCCATCACCTCCATCACCTTGAAAATTTTCATCATCATTTTTTCCATTGAGGTACGGTAAAACTATCTATCTATCTAATCTATCTAATCTATCTAATCTATCTAATCTATCTAATCTATCTAATCTATCTAATCTATCTAATCTATCTATCTATCT
>Ga0126342_10009890_pt1 | contig 17079 bp, 13 predicted proteins | sample Cyp1metagenome_FD_92528 | JGI IMG/M metagenome (GOLD analysis project Ga0126342, IMG submission 92528) | Coral microbial communities from Lord Howe Island, Old Settlement Bay, Australia - Cyphastrea 1 metagenome | ecosystem: Host-associated > Invertebrates > Cnidaria > Coral ... | reverse complement strand
ATATATATATATATATATTACATTATGTATGCGCGCGCATATCATGCTGCGAATCACTAATGAGAAATCATCCTAATTGGTAATGTTGTCAACCCTATCATGTTTACTCCCTTTGTCGGGGGAATGTGGCTTTTCATACACATCAAATTATGAAATGGACCAAATGAGGCAGGGGTGAGTAAAACTCTTGTACGACTAGCTGGTTCTTGTGTATGTGTACATATACAGGCATACATATATATATATATGTGTGTATACATATGTTTACATTTATACATAATACTACCGTTGTACCTATTGCTAGTGTTGTTATCATCATTATCACAATTCTTAGCAAGAGTAGTATGTCTATATATATATACGTATTATATATGTATTGCTCGTAGTGTTATTATTAGAGAACTACAGTGAAGACCGAAGAAGAAGAACAAGCTAAACTATGTTCGGATGGCCATTAAGCAAACTTTGGGGGCTTAAGTTTCGACCAATACCAACTGGAGTTCAGAAAAACATCGTATATGCCACTACATGGCCAAAATCCCAAGCTGGGTAAGTGCCATGTTGGTACCCCCTCATTTCGAACAAAGCCATCTGGGCAATATATGGGGTGTAGTCATCCCACCATCAGTAGGGAATCAATGGGTATCTAAATCCCTGTTAATGAATTGATGATCATCCCCCAACATGAGTATTCAATCCAACGTTTGACGCGAGGCATGTGTCAGGTTCACTGCACGAACTCTCACCCCACGTTTGACCGTGGCACATCTGGGCAATTTATGGCTGATATCTAGGTGCTGCCACCCGTCGGACTGAGTCACCTTGCCTAGACTTCCCAATTTCATGATGGTCCAAACTCTACTTGTCCCCAATTACAGTTGGTAAATAGCGAGTAAAATCTACAAATAACATAAAGTAATCCGCAGCAATAGTTGGACACCCTCATGATTTCCTGGTAGTCAAATCCCTTCTGATTTTTGCTGGTAAATGTCCAATTGATCGTTTTTGACCCAAGGATTTTCACCCGGCCCGGAAGGTCTCACAGCCAAATCTTCCCAAGCTGCTTGGACCCGCCTGCAACTTTCTCGATGTTCAGAGCTTGCTCTGGATCCTGAGTTTCGGCCGTTTTGATGGTGACAAAGCCACTTTGCTGCTTGCATCTCCACTTCCCCTAATAAATTGCAACATTATGGTCCCATATGTTGTCGCCCATCGCGGTCAATCATAGGCTCAGTCCTTAGCTCTTGATAGATATTTCATCCCAATTCTGGTGGGTCCCTACTATCATGTTTTTTCTTGGGGAAATTCCGAATATTTTGGTGGCATCAGTCTCCATGTTTCTTGCTTGAAGTCCAATAATAATAGCCATGTTTGGTTGGTATATAGCACTCCCAAAAAGATGTTTAAAAAAAAATCATGAACAGTCGTTTTCCAGTACTTTCTCACTATTTTCCCCTTGGTATTTTACTTGTCGACCTTTGGAGGGTTGCTACAATCCCCCAATGGGCTGCTTTTTCCTCCCAAGTTTCAGGTCCATGACATCTCCGCAGTTCTTCAGCGGGGTGGTCTCCTGCCATCACTAGTTGGAGTCCGCAGAAAAAGGGTGAAACCTGGCGTTGAGAAAAAATGCACCACAACCTACGACACGAGGTTTACCCTCTGGTAAACTGTCCCATAACTATGGAAAGATCCACCATTTTTAATGGGAAAATCCACTATAAATCACCATTTTCAATAGCTATTCTGACATAACCAGAGGTTTAGAACTTCTGTGAACCAACCTATGGTTGCAATACGCTAGGTGGCAATACGCTAGCTGCTCAGTGAAAAAAAAACGATCCTCCGTCCAGTACAAACACCCACAGAGCTCATGTGAACTTCACGTCTGTTCACACCAAAACTTGGCGGTTGGGATTAAGAAACTGTTCCATAGTTGACCCAAAAGACTTCCCCCTACGAATTAGTCGATTGGTCAAAAAAATGGATGGTTCATTTCCAGACATTCTCAAGCTATCTTTGGTCCATAGCCATCACATCCTTAGCCTCTAGTTTTCCTCGCCATCGCTCCTCATCAGGGAGCTCGATGTCGAATTCCTCTTCCAAAGCCATCCTGGTGGCGATCCAACTTTGGCTGTAGGGGAAATAGCTCAGGCGAAAATAGGGTGTATGAGGATAATTTTACCACTTGATCTATGCGTCCCCTATTTTCAGACAAACCCTATACAGTGGTGAATGGTCATTGGCTTTCCCCAAATTGGTCCAATGGGGCAGGTAGTTTCTAGGAAAACTGCTACTGCTACTGCGATGACCATCCTGCTTAAACCGTTGAAGCGGCGCTTCTGGGTCCATCAGTTTGATCATATATTAACAGTTTGCCATGGAAAAAAAAAAGAGGTAAACCATCTATTTCGATTAGGGCCATCGAAAAACCATGGCTATGTAACAAAAAACCAGAGGGTATTATTAATTTAATGATATAATCAACGATTGCAATCATTAGGATCTGAAACCCAAATTATCCATTCACTGGGATCTGAAACCATTCCATATCAATCAACCCTTGCAATAGATGGATGGTTTCAGATCCGAAAAAAAAAGCGACCAAAAACTGGGTGGTTCTTTCCAGTAAAGTCATAGATTTTCCTGGTTAGACTCTGATGGTCAAAACATGTCCAAACCTCCAGCCGAATACCATCAAAAGCCACGCGCCAAGTCACACCGACTCCACGATATCCAGCGAATCGGCGCCCAACTCGGTCAAGGTGGCCTGCCCGTTTTTTTCGGAGGGTGGTTGAATGGCGATCTAGTGAGTACTCATATAAATAGAAGTACATATGTATGTATATATATATATATTATATACATATATGTACGGATAATGAATCCAGGTGACCTAGCTTTGGAAAGTCCTCTCAATTTCATCTTTTGGCATTTCGTCTAGTTTCAAAAAGCCCGCACGGTTGTTCCAGCGTCACAGGCATAGAGACCACTCAAGGATCCAGTTGCTTGTCCCCTTTCAGTAGTTGCAACTAGAAATACGGATACATAATTATACTTATGATTATGTTGTTTTTGTTATCATATACATACATCTATACATACGTATACATACACATATTGCGAGACCCCAAGGTATGTATATACAGTACATGTTTTATTTTACATATATACAAAGCTTTTAAAAAGAAACAAAACAGTGATTATATATGGTGACATACCAATAATAGTGATTATATAGTGATTATAATTGTGGTTACAATACCAAATAGTGATTATATATGGTTATATGATGAACATTGACAAGCTCGGACTGTCCCTGTCAGACACTGTCCCTGCCAACACGCCGGCCGGGCGCCGTTTCACTGCCTCCCGGGTGACCTTGTCCTTCTCCACCCCCAGTTGCTCCGCAATGACCCCTGCGACCTGGGCTTTTCGGGCCATATTTTTGGGATGATACTGTATATACATATCACTAATATTAGAATATATATATATATATACAGTAATATATATATATATATATGTATATGTATATGTATATGTATATTTTTTTTTTCTATATTAGTGATACAACTATATCTATACTGGTTGGTGGTTGAGCCCACCCCTCTGAAAAATGATGGAGTTCGTCACTTGGGATGATGACATTCCCAATATATGGGAAAATAAAAGCCATCTTCCAAACCACCAACCAGTGTGTGTATATATATATATAGAAAGAGAGAGAGAGAGAGAGCAAGAGAGTGATTTTATGAATATAAGACTCGCTGATTCACATAATATCCTTGTCATTCTTCGGAATCTATTTATATAGTCATTTGTCATGATATATATATATGATGATATATTATTGTTTTTATCATTAGATGCACCAATATGACTCCGACACTTGCGTACACTTATCTCGTTGTTGGGCCGGAAGGATCAACTGAAGGATCAACTGCCATATTGGTGGGCCCTGTAGTTCACTCGAGGCTAGGGGTAGTATTTACTGTTCGTGGTGGTTTCGGATTGTCTGAAAATAGCTTACCCAATTCCGTTCTTGCTTTAAAACCTTCCTTGTCCTGTTTGGAAAACAGCCATTCCATAGCTATCCGCCATTTATGGGACCTCCTATTGGGATTCGGCCATGCCTTGTCCATGGTGTCGTCCGTTGCCGTTGCCTGGCTGGTTGGTGGTTTCAGTCCCCGAATGTTGTTTTTGTTGGAAGTCAATTGGGGTCATCATCCTATTTGTTGGATGGAAACCTTTAAAACAGTAAAAGAAAAAAATGTATTCAATCATTGAAAATTCTTGGAGATGTGTCGAAATTCTCTTCCGCCCATTCACTTTCAGCCCTATTTCCCCATCCAAAATGGGTATGGGGACCCCAACCGGAGCATCAAGGGGCTCACAAATTCGGTTGTTTCTAGTATTCAACCAACCATTTCTTTGGGGAGGCAAGTCATTTTGAATATGGTTTCAAGCCATTGTTTTTTTGACTTGGTGATCATCACTGCTTGGTAGTTCAAACCCTTTGAAAAAATGCTTGTCAATGGGAATCATCATACTGTTTCAAGAGAAAATAAAACGCGTAGGACGTCAATCTCAACTATTAATAGTGTCAAATGGTAGCTCCCAAACATGTTCCTAAGTTCGTCGGGCATCACTTATATCTCTCATCAAACATCCCCATGTCATCCCCAAACACAAAGTAGCAGATGTTCCCAATGTAATTCCTGATTTCATCCAAAATGAATTCCCGCAAATGGCAAAAATAGGTTTCCCGTGGGATTTCCATTCCATTATGATCCATTTTTGGAAATCCATTCATATAAATGGCATATTTTCATGGGATTTCCCATGGATTTTCCATGGATTTCCCATAGGATTTCCCATGGGATCAGTTCCCATGGATTCTCATCCAATCTTTCGCCGTTTCGCCTGCCGCAGGACCTTCACGGAACGTGGCACTTGCGGAGCAAAGGACACGAAGCTCAGCGTCCTCGGCACGGAGCGAATGCGTCCTGTCCTAAGAAAAAATCGAGGGGCCGGTTTGCAATATATCTTGGTAAATTATAATATTTCACTAACCTGAATTGAGGCCATTTGGGGATGATTTCCCTTACTAACCATGATTCTAAATTATCTAAATTATTCTAAATAATAATAAGATTCTTATCTAATTTCTTAGAACATTTAGAAAATTTAGAAAATTTAGATTCTTATCTAAATTCTTATCTAAATGATTCTAAATTCTTATCTACCTATTGGATCCTATTGGGTGGTTTTCATGGGGGAAGCCTCTATTTATCAAGCAACCAGTGAGAAACGGACATCCATGGCACTATCAACAATCATGTTCTACGCATGGGTGGCAAGATATGGGAAGTGAACATGAGTGAACAATGTCTTGGGATGCATGCCTTCAAGAAGATCACGATCAGAGGATCTTAGGCGCAAATGATTGAAATTGAAATCTCCTGATTCAGGTTTATTGCTTTGGTAGGGCCATCCCCAGGATTCCCACAAAAGAAACCGGAAATCAAAAGGAGTTTCGACGGCCAGATCAACATAATCGCATAACAGCGACGATGACGATGACGATGATGACGATGATGACGATGATGACGATGATGACGATCACATGATCACATGATCACATGACGATGACAATGATGATGACAATGATGATGACAATGATTGATCAAATGCAACAATCATGCGGGAAATGAAAAAAACACAACGACCAACAGATGAATGGTTCCAAGACAATATATGGAAAAATAAAAGCCATGTTCCAAACCACCTTTCTCAGAAATAGATCATCAAAAAATGATATACCAGTTGTTTACTGCCACCAACACTCATTAAACATCATGAAGCCCTCCGCCTGACCCCCGCAGTTCCGGCCTGAAGAGCATCAAGCCCAAGAGCAACACACCCCAAGAACGAGCCATGGCCTGAAAGATCGTGGGTTTTTTTCTGCGAGAAAACATGGGGAATACCAAGCAGACATGGCTTCAAAACCAGCAAACATAAGGGATTTAAGAATCCAAAAAGGCTATTGTAATGGATATATGATATGTATATATATATATATATGAATGTGGGCATATAATCCGGGATAGATTGAAATTTGTGGGGATATACGGGAATATCTGATGGGAATATATTGTCTGAAAATGGGTGAGGATTCACCAGAGGATGATCTGGTCTATTCAGGACACACCGAGAACATTTTTGATGGGGAAAAACTCCAGGGCCAGTTGTACCCCCTGGTAATTTAACGTAGCTATTGAAAATGGCCATTTATAGTGAGTTTTCCCATTAAAAATGGTGGATCTTTCCATAGCTATGTAAACGTTTACCAGAGGGTACCACTTTGGCAGATAAAAAATATTCTCATTCACGAGGTGATGTTATGGGGTGACCCCTCTTTCTGAATCGAAGAACAACGAGGACATCCTCGGATTGTTGGACAAGTGTCTCCCAAATCTTGCTGCATCAATGTCTAAATGTGCATGAAAACAAGCAATCATTTGCTGATCAAAACAAGCATGTTGATAATCTGAATAGGATAATTATGTTAGATCCTAATAATTTGCTAACATAATTTTCTAACATAATTATTACCTAATAGGATAATTAGAATATCCTGAATATCAACATGAATAGATCCTAATAATAATCTGCATGTTGATCCTAATGAATTACAAGAGCTACTCATCAAAAAGCAACCAGCCAGCTGATGGATCCATCCACTGGGTTGATGTGGCCAGGCCAATCGATAGGCCAATCTTAGATACCCAATTTGGGTTGATGTTTGGCTGTGGCTCATGTCTTGTATTCCTCTATTTATGCCTTATGCAAAGGATAAACCAATTGGCCTCTACCTATATGTACAATCATATAATATACATATTATGTATATATATATTTGTAGAGATACACACAAAGAACCCAGGTTGATAACCAAGACCCACAGGTGCATCATCTTTCGCTGTTTCCATCCACCGTTCCCTGCAGCCCAAGTGGCACAAACCGTTGTCGTCGATGCGCGCGGGAGAGGGCGACGTTGCAGCGATAATCGCTGAGCGCGGGCCAGGCGTTTGGTGTTACACCGGAGCCACACAACAGTGATTTGATTGTTGATATGTGGGGGGTTCCTAAAATGGTGAATCCCCAAGTCACCATGGTTGTTTCAATACTAAGTCATGGTTATTGATGACTTGGATGATTTGGGGGTACCCCCATTTTAGGAAACATATCATCAAATGTCCTCCTCATTATCAAGTCAACTTATTCAAATCAGCCATAATCAGCCACTACTTCCCACAGCAGCACCCCCAATTCCACTTGTGCACTCATGCGATGGTCAACTCCATGACTCTACAACCAAATAGGCAGCCTCCAACCATGGCACGAAGGAACTGGCAGACACGATGAGGATCACATCACCGACAGAGACGGGCGCCATGTTCGACGGAATCCCAGCTTTTTACAACCCATCGACAGCACGCGTTCGAACGCAATATATTTATCCAACAATGATCACCGGCGAACGATGGAAAAACGAGAAAGCGATGGACGCACGCTCTGGCGCGTGGGCCCACTTAAAATCGCGAGATGACGCTCCAGAACACGTCCTCCACAGACGAGTCTTGAGTCCTGCCAGGGTCCAGGGCTGGCATCACTGGAGGAATGATCAATGATCAATGGCCATGCAACAGGGACCTAAACTAGAGGTACCTTCCATGTATAAGGCCTATGTAAGGGCTATGTAAGGGAATACCTCCACAAAATCTGGCCTGAAAAATGATACTAACGTACCTCCATTTTAGGGTCCTGAAAGTCCCATTGAAATGAAGGCATTTGGCCAAAGTTTCTGAACACAACGCCTCAATCCTTGTGTCATGGGCTTCCGGGAACTATCTTGCAGGTCCCTCTACCTGTACAAAAAGGAACATACCCTCTGGTAATTTAACATAGCTATGGGAAATCACCATGTTTAATGGGAAAATCCACTATAAATGGCAATTTTCAATAGCTATGTTAGTTTACCAGAGGATACAGCGTAGAAATGTGTACGTACATTGTACATATGTTTGATCATCTTTTCATATCTATGAAAAATTGCCACCACACCCAATCTGGTTGGTGCAATAACCATCTTGAAAACTATGAGTTCGTCAATGGGAAGGATTATATATTCCATATATGAAATGGAAGTCATAAAAGCCATGTTTGAAACCACCAACCAGCAATTGTTGCTCCAACATGGTCTACCATTGTTCCAACCCTCAACCCTCAACGTTCCTGGAGGGGCCCCGGTGCCTCCATCCTTCATCCCAGCCCGCACAGGCGAGCGGAGCTCATAGGACGTCCATCTCAAAGCTTGCCTTGGAGGGGGCCGGTTTTGCTCCACTGGCTATGGCTCAAAATTGGAACCAGATCTTTGTAGATCTTGACGAAGATCCACTCCGATGGAGTAGGTCAGTAGGTAGTTAAAATTAGGGAAACTGCGACTGCTATCTATTTGGACAATTTGGACACGCGTGAAAAACAGAGTTCTCATTTGCAGGACCCGCGAGGGCGTTGGGGCAGGTGTTGATGTTGTGTCAATCCCAGATTGTACAACTGAGAAACTTCTGTCAAACGTTTCTCAGACGTTTCTCTATCACTTGGATTTGCTCAATGGGGTCATCAGTTTGGGATCTTTAGTCAGCCCAGTTTTTTCACAAGACTTGACTCCGAAGCTGGAAAACGGACCCACAGCATAACATGGTGAATTGGAGATATCCTGCCAAACAAATGTTGGGTACCATTTCCCACCCTGGTCAGCGTAAAAAAACTCGTTGATCTCCCCAAATAAGCCTGAAAACAGTTGTCCAACACTTGTTACATGTTTGGTCCATAGCCCTTGCATATTGACCTACCCATGTCCCTTTATATCTCTTTAAAATACCATGCGTTCCAGTCGTTAGCTTTCAATCCGGGAAGTTGTATCACATCATCTCATGCCATGGCAAGCCCTTTTCAACGGGATGGCTTCAGATCCTTTTCAAGCGATAGCTCGAACTTTACCAACAAAACAAAACAAACAACTTCGCTGGTTCGTATCTGTTGCAGTTGTATAAGTTGAAATGTTTGTGCCAACAAGAATCAACACATTCAACATCATTCAACATCATTATCATCATTCAATCAAGGTTTGCCCAGGTTTACCCAGAAATTCCATTCCAAAGCCATTCCAAAGCCACTCTGGATCAGGTCCATGACATCTCCGCAGTTCTTCAGCGGCGTGGTCTCCTTTTTCGGCTTCAGGCCCGGTGTGTTTTGATCATGGGAGAAGCCGCGGTGAATTGATGAAGACTAACAGCAGGTGATTTTCATGGTAATGATGTGGAAAAGCTTAACTTAAATCTGTTCATAGTACAGTATTCATAACAAATGTGAAGTGTCTTTTCTAGAGAAATCTGGGATAAAATCGGATAGAATGGGACAAGCAAAGAATCTGTTTGGTTTGGGATTAACCGTACACAGTTTTGGCCCGTGGAACCACAATGTTTTGGTGATGTTCATCAGATCATCTCATTTGGGGGCAAAAAAAATATCATCAAATATCTAGCCATACTCCTTTCACCCAACTGAAGCCTGGATGTTAGGTGCATCTTTGATGTTTTCACTTTAGTGCCCAACTTTTTCAGATAACGAAAAAAGCAACCGCCCTTAATAAGATGCCGAAGAGTGATGCCGAAGAGTTGCCATCCGAACTTTCAAAAACATCTGAAATTTGAGAATAGTTGTAAATTATATATAAATTATATTATATATAAATTATATATAAATTATATATAAATCATCAAACATCACTACTTTTTTGATCTTTTTTGGGGGGTTAGTAACTTAAGTTAGTATAAGTTCGCTCCAACTCGCCACAGTGCTGCTCCTCATCGGGGAGCTCAATGTCAAATGCCTCTTCCAGGGCCATCCTGTGCTACGAGGTGACGTCAGGTCAAAACGGGACACCTCGTGGTTTAAAGCCCCATTTTCCTCTGAAAATTGGCCATTTTGGGCCATTTTGCCCGTTTTGACCCTTGAATCTAACCATGTCTATCCATCTGATAAATGCTATACCACCATTTTTTAAGTGAATTTAATGGTATACCATTGAAAGTGATGTTCAAGTAACCATTGATTCAATGTTTCTGTGAAAAATTCTCATAAAATCCATGTAAAATATTGTAAAATCCCTATAACTACGGCGATCCCACGCGTTTCTTGGATGGCCGCTGGCGGTACCGATTCTGGCTGCTGCCAGGAGACACCGACTCCACGATGTCCAGGGAATCGGCACCCAACTCGGTCAAGGTGGCCTCCGAAATTTCCGAGGGTGGTTTCATGGGAATTGACATACGTATAGAAATGTGGTTACTTAGTGGGATTTTATAGGGATTTAATAGGGTTATAGTATGTTATAGTGGAATTATTACGGAAATAATGAGATATACCCTCTGGTAAACATAGCAATGGAAAATATCAATTTTTAATGGGTAAACCAACTAATAAGATGGCCATTGCCAATAGCTATGTTAGTTTACCAGAGGATATCATGGGGCATATACTGGGACTTGATGGAGATTAGCCGCCATAGTGAATTCTTGGGTTCTTTTAATGGTATATAGAAGCATAAAATATCGGGGATAGATCACTATACTGTATACTATACTGATAAATGAATAGTTAGTCAACAGTACTAACTCACTAACCTGACTGATAAATGAATAGTCAACAGTACTAACTCACCAACCTGAAACACTGTTTTTTTAAGCATAGTGTGATGTTGCTTTATCGGATCAAAATATGTTCTTCATCTTTAGGGCCCACTTTGAGGTACCCACCATTTTTTTTTCACCATCCCAGGGTCAAAATCGCCTGGTTCTTCGCTTGAGAACCCCCATTTCAGACATGGACTTCCCCGATCAGTCATGGGATGTCATTATCATATGTGCGTTCAATTCACCAGTTGAAACATGTTGAAACCACCTTTGAGTCTTGCCCAAAAAAAAACTCTCCGCAATGACACAACTCTCCCATTGTGGTGAAGACATTGATGAACTCCTCGCTATCTTGTGGTCGGCCCCGAAAAAACTGTTGGTTGGGTGTCATGGCTTGTTTCAGCCTTCTTTCAACACAGCGTTCCCGTGATCTCTACAAATGTTTTGTTTCATGTTCCCATATGTTCTCCGAATTTCCCATTGTTTCCCATGGTTTCCGCATGTTTCACCATCAGATGTTCCCCATTTTTTGACCATATGTTCCCGAGCCCTTCCCAGCTCCGCCAGCCCCATGCAGCACCTCACGGGTCACCTTGTCACTTTCCACGCCCAGTTGCTCAGCGATCACGTCGGCCACCTGACAACGCCGATTTCTTGCTGTTTTTGTTTTAAAAAAAATGCTAAAAAATGACCGAACATATCCATGATTGTGATTTTCTGATTGGTATTCCATATTGCATTGTTGATTTATTGGCAAGTTTTGAAAAATATTCCATTCCTATACCATTAGTATTAGTATGCCAGGCCATTTATATATACATATATATATATATATATATGCTGTAGATAATATATATATATATAAATAAATATTGGTATTTATTGGCGATAAAACTATAGATTTAGCCATGATTGGTGGATATCCATATTCAAGAATGTGGCAAAGCCAATAGTAAACCATCCCCACGTTCGAGGTTTATGTAGTTGGGTATACTCCTACCAGTAGTTGGGGTGATGAAAAATGACCCCCAATGGTGGCTTCATGGGATGACGACTTTTATTGGGTTTAACAAATTAACCATGGGAATTTATTGGCATTAACCAACATTATTGTGTTACATTATGAATGTTGGGAATTATATAATGTTAATGATATTGTTGGGAATTTATTGTGTTACATTATTGTGTTACATTTATGTTCACCAGACCATAGCTTATTCTAAGAATCAACAAACTTGAAAAGAACCGAGACAAATGCAAAAAATATGGAAAGAACAAAAAGCAAATCAGCAAAATCCCAAAAAATACAAAAGCAAAATAAAAGGTGAAAAAAATGGAAAAGAAAAGGAAAGTGAAAAAGGAAGAAAATGGGGAAACAATGGACTTGTCCATTTTTTCCCATTTTTTTCCTTTTTGACATTCCTGTTTTTTCCCCATTTATTTTGCTTCCGGTTTTTTCAGTTTTGAAGCTTTGATTTTCCATGTGTTTTCCTTTTTTGCATCTTTTTCAAGTTTAAAAATCATTAGAATAAGCTATGGAGGAGAACATAATGTTACAAAAAAAACAATGGTTAACCATTAATGATGTACATTATTGTGTTAATGGTTCATTGTTGGTTCAATTCTATCCCACCAACACTCGGTGTGTTTTTGTAATGTCATAGATGGTGTTTCTATGGGGATTGTCGATGGGGATCTTACCAACAAAAATGTGGTGGGTTTTTAGGAAACACCCATGAATGATGCTTGATCTGAAGATATCTGGGGAACCTTCCCAAAGGGGTTTCTTGGTATATTTTAAATGTGGAACCCATTCCAATTTTAACAGAATTTTCATAACCCCTGGGCTGGTTCATTTATGGGGTGGATCTCTTTAGTATGAAATTATATGAAATGATCACCAAAACTTTGAGCCAACCCGGGCAACCATGAATCGATAGGGTTTATTCAATCGTTGGCTTAGCTGGCGGCAACTGGATTAGTGGAGCCTAAGAGTTTTTCAGCTGTCATTTTGGGAATCATCAGGGGACATGGCTATGATATAGCTGGATGTTCATCCACGCATTCATGTGTGTTAATAGGTCTTGACCTAAGAATACCCAAAAACTATCCAAACAAAATATCACAAAACTATCACATGAAATATCCTGAAACATCCTGGAAGTACCCAAATTCCATTACAAGTAAGGGTTTGTTTGAGAATGGGGTACCCCACTGGACCATCTTAAATCCCATTAAATGCCATATGAAATACCATATGAAATACCATTGAAGCCAGATCCGGAAATCTGCTGGAAAATGCCCTGGATAACCCACCCCCACCTTGGTCATGGTGTCGTCGGTGGCTGTTGCCTAGCACGAGGCTGGCTGGGAACTGGGGAAAAAAAACGCGTAGAAATATGAATATCAAACATGTGTATGTATGTGTATATATATATATACACATATGTATACTGTATCTAAAAATCATTGCTTCACTTTTATAGATAATTTATATTACTTATACTTATACAGTATCCAGATACCAGAAGAGAAAGGCATCCAGACTAGCAAAAAGCAACTCCATCCGCGCCTGTTGCAAGACCTTGACGGAGCGTTGCACACGGAGTGCCGGGGAAAAGGAAACAAAAGTCAACGTCCTGAGCGTGCCAAGTATGCGAAGCGTTGGGGGCTTCAATCGGGCCCCAAAACGTTTGGCCCAAAAAACTGCCTTGTTCGGGTACCTGATACTCAAAGGATGCACATGTGTTTGGCCGAATGATTTCCAAAATATGGCTCTTGAAAATGGGGCACCACTGGACCCACAAAGAATGTCCTATGTATTTACCAATGCGCTCCTGGGTCAGTGTCTGGAGGCATTCCAATGTAACCACCCTGCGGAACTACAGCCAAATTGGACGAATGCAAAGCAGGGTTATATAACTATCCAGCAAGAATCGGGCAGCCAGTAGTACCAACAAAAACTGGATGACTCTGGAAAATTCAAACACAACCAACATTTCAAAGAGGATAAAGTACTGGGAGGGGTCAAAATCTGTGGCCCCCAAGGTCTCAAAATTTGTCAAAGATCGGAGTAGCACTGCTGGACCTCTTTCCATTTTCTTTTGCCGATTCTGAGGCTTCTCAAATATGTTCCTGTATATCATTATATATATATACATACAGCTTCCCAGTAGATTAAACTGTCTGAGTGTCTTTTCCAAAAAAAAGCTTCAGATCCATCTCAAAAATGGTGCTTCCAACCTGGTAGTTTCCCAGCGATGGCAAAAAAAACCAGAGGGATCCAGTCCCCTCCGACTACGCTGACCAGAGAAAATCACAATATTCCGTTGGACAATCTTCTCCACATGCCGTCATGCTGAGCACCTTTGGAAGTTGACTCTCCATCTCTTGTGAGAAAAAAGTCTAATAATGTGTTTATTCAATTTTGGGATACCGCCGGTGCTCAGGTCTCAAAATTTCGGCATACTTTTGGTACAAGGTGGTGCCCCCCCAGTTTGAAGTTGGTTTGTACACCATAGATAACCATAGTAACTAGTTCGATATATCATGATATATCTACCATGAACCATATATAACCATAGTTATAAAGCAACTTAGCGATTCCGAACTGGAGGACCACGTCGTGACGATGGCTCCCTAGCCAGGTGACCGCAGGAACACGAGGCAGCAGAGCAAAGTCACGAGACCGCTTCGAGCCATGATGAGATGAGGCCTGGGCAAAGCGAGCACTGAAAAGGCCGGGGGTCTCCAGAAACAACCCAGTCTGGGTAGCCGGGTAGCCGAAGAAGTGGGAAAATATTTTTGGCAAATATGAGATTCAAGATGGTTTGACACCATTGGATTTAGGGATTTTACATGGTTTTGCCGGATTTTAGCTAGGCTAGATGAAACTTGAATGTCCATCCCAGGAATGGTAACTGGTGGACAATTGCAGAAATCGGGGACTTACCATCCAAGGTTGTTGACCTCTGGGATGAACATCCAAGATGGGTTTCTGGCGACAAAAAGTGCCATGAATTGGGTCTTGATCACCATTTTTCACCTTGAGTCCCCCATGTTTATTGAAGGAAATAGCTTTCCGTGGCTTTATTTATATGAAGGGGGGGCAATCATAGGGGATATGAATGGGCTGATACCAACAAACCCTCGGATAGAAACGACAAGCCACCTGTCCCCAATTGGTTGCACAGTTTTCAACATGCCCCTTCAGGATTCGGAACGGAAAGGAAAACCCAGTGTTCTTCGGATGGGTCGAAAAACGAAGATCCTCACGACCCAGTGGTTCAGGGAGTTGAAAGGCTTGAGAAGCCATAAATTCTGGCTGCTATGAATTGTGGATCTTGCGATTGATGGGAGATATCTGAGATATCCCATATTCATAGGTCGCATTTCCTCTAGTTGTTGACTATTGACCCAAATTTGTGACGAAGGCCCCGGGATTCCAAATTGGCAATGTCTTCGGGCAGGTTTCAATAACGCTTCTTTTTTGTCATATTCCAATTTATGTTCTTTTGGTGGAATCGCATTTCCAAAGCCATGACTTTGGGGTGCCCTTTGGCTTCAAATTTCTCGAAACCCGCCTGGAAGTCGCTGAAGGCACGTGCTGGCGTGGTGGGTGATTTTCGCTGGGAGCCAAGTGCCACCGGTATACCGGAGATTTCGTGCCTTCTGGGAGGTCGCAACGGACGTCGTTGGAGGACCACAATCTTTGAATTTGGCGAAAAATGTTGTCTATGGCGCATCCGCACGAAGTGGATACACCCCCGAAATAAGTCCGTGTCAAAATCGGGCACCTCCAAAATAAGAAATGATATATGGTGTGTGTATATATATATATAGTTTCATCTTGAAACATCTGTGGTTTGATTTTAAAAACAAGGTTCAAAACATGACAAAACCTATGATACCATCTGCATCGGGGAGATGAACAACCATTTGGGTCTGTCTGAAAATCCAGCAACCCCAAAGCCCAAGGCCCAAATCAACTACTTCATCATCATTTTCTCCATTGAGTGCCATTTATGGGCATCTTCCATTCTCAGACACATCCAAATTTTCCATATGGTTGGGTCAAATACAGTATGCCATTCAATGTTCCAGTATTTCATAGTATTTCTACAATAGTGTACAATCATATTCCCAGTTACCACAATGTGAGGCCCCCCAGTTATAAGTTGGTTTATAAGCCCCAGTAACTAGTTCGTTATAAGTACCATAAACCATAGTGAAATTGGAGTTATTTGCACCAACTTAGCTATCTTGGGGGCCTCACATTGCAGGGGGAACTAACAACAATTTTCCAGGGGATCAAGGTAAACATCTCCGCCTTCTGCATCTCCTGAGACTCCCTGCTCTCCGCTTTGAGCCTCGCGCCAGCCCCGAAGTTGTGGCGATGGTCCATGGTGGAAATGATGATATGGTAGCTGCTCAATGATATGATGATGATATATGGAGGTTGCCTGAAATAAGGCTACCCCTAAATCAATCTTTTTTTGGATTTTCCCTGAAATAAGCCATCCAATGCTCGCTTGGAGTACCCCCATGGCTATGGAAACTCCCATAGTTTTGCACGTTTCGAGGCCACAGCGGGGTCCCACTGGGTTACTGACCAACCGGGATGCTCATGCCCAAGAAAACAATGGCTTTGTGACCAAGAAATGATCTACCCTCTGGTAATTTAACAGTGTGCTATTGAAAATGGCTATTTATAGTGGATTCTCCCATTGAAAATGGTGATTTTCCATAGTTTTTTGTATGTTTACCAGAGGGTATGTGTTAAAAACAAGAGAACGTAAGACATCGAGTCGTCTTATACATCGAAAATCCTCGGAAAGCCACTCAACTGCATCTGCTGGATTCTTTCCTTTTTGGTTGCTGGCCGTATTAGTGATTCATGATCCGCGATTCGACATTGGCAACATGCAGCAAGTCTTAAAATCACGGAGAATAAATACCGGCCTACTGGGCCTCAAATACACATTATTATTGGTGTACGTTGATCTGGGACCCATATATCATGCCACTCAACTGCAGCAAACCCCCAACTTCTTTGTGGGTAGTTATGTGTATATATATATATATACATATATGCTAGAAAATATCTGGCGAAAATCCGTATCATTATGGGCTAAGTGTATATATATATATACATAGTCTCCCCCTTTGTACATATACATACATGTATGTATACTATAACAAGGGAACACCGCCTTGAGGCGGGTGTGGGTTTTCTACAATTGTGTACTTGGTGATTGAATCAAAAATCACCTTTTTACACTGTAATTTGCAGTGTTTTATGCTTGTGATCTATGATGTT
>Ga0126342_10009889_pt1 | contig 17079 bp, 17 predicted proteins | sample Cyp1metagenome_FD_92528 | JGI IMG/M metagenome (GOLD analysis project Ga0126342, IMG submission 92528) | Coral microbial communities from Lord Howe Island, Old Settlement Bay, Australia - Cyphastrea 1 metagenome | ecosystem: Host-associated > Invertebrates > Cnidaria > Coral ... | reverse complement strand
TTTTTTCACATCCTCAAGTTTTCCTGATCCCATACCGGTTCAGTTACATGGCAGCCATGGATGAGATGCTGGCGGCCACGCCGCCGGTGGCGCCCTGGCCATCAAAATTACATTTTCTGCATGCCTTGAAGGAAAAAAAGCTGCTCGCGCCATGGGTCCAACCTCAAACCGTTAAATTCATCGTGAAGACAATAAAAATTAGCCCTAAAGAGCCATTTCAACAAACTAAAAACTTAGCGAACTTATAAAATAGATATAACTTACTTTATATTTTTTCTAACTTAAGTTATGTTAACTTCAACCTATCTTCAATAACTCAACTTATAAATTGCATAACTTCATCTTATCTTGCAGGCACCACCTTGTAATACGGGGTAATTTGGGACTAGAACACCAATAGTATGGAGATATGGGATTTCAAGGTACAATGTAATAGTTTCTGGCATTATATGAATATGATCCGAACATCCGAACAAGTGGATGAGTTGGATAACAATGAACGCCAACACCAAGAGAACAGCAATGTGGAGTATCAGTGAATATCATAGTATCAGTAGCTATAATCAGCCACCTGGAGATTTGGGTGAATCTGAAAATGGGCAATCTTTGTGGAGAAAACGATTGATCAACCAGTTGGTTTGGGGATACCATGACTTTTGCCATCAAAACCTGGCTCTTTTTCCCTGCAATTGGTATGATATCATGGGCCTCATGGGGATCCAATCAGTTGGAAGTTGCTTCCGATTCTATCCTGTATTGAAATCTACCATGGCGGTCATGAATCACGGATGAAGATGGTGACAGATTGACAAAAGCTCAGATTCTTCCCGTATGATCTGTACCCTCTGGTAATTTAACATAGCTATTGAAAATGACCATTTATAGTGGATTTTCCCATTAAAAATGGTGATTTTCCATAGTTACGTTAGTTTACCAGAGGGTATGTCTTTCAACCTGTGGACAAAAGCATCAGGATAAGCGAGACCACCCATCTCACTGTACCAGCAGCGACACGGTCCTTCAAATCCTCATCGCACAACAGCGGTCGACACGTGCCATCTTCGCAAACGCTCAAGAGAATGACCTGTGGATTGCGAAAGATATTGGGCAGTGGATCAGCAAAACTGTGTTTGAATCACCATGAATCACCACCGCACCGGCCCGGCAAGAATTTCGCTCTTCCAACACACACAAAGATTGGTGGAGAATGATGACAACGGACGCTGGACTCTGGACTGTCAAAATCCCTTTTGTTTGGTGACTTGCTTTGTGAGGGATGCGCTTCAGCATGCTTCAGCTCTCAGTTTTGGCTCAGCAAACCGCAGCTGTTGTTCTTAGTCTGTTGTATTTCTTAGTGGATGTTAGGCCTACATATGCCTACGACATCTAAGATATCCATAGACATCCTAAAAGGCCAACTACCAGCCTGAAGCACTTGGCTGGTGGTCAAAACAGATACGTATGAGACTTTGGGATGATGCTAAGCAGTGCTGCTATTAGTTCTAGTCCTGGCACCTGAAACATGAGAAAAAAAGGGAAATCTTTGCGCATCTTTGCGCAGCAACTTCCAATTGCTGGGGATATTCCAAGATACTGCACCTAGGCCCCACTCATGATAGAATGTTGTGGAACAGCTTATCAAACGCCGAATGTTTGGGGGTCTCCGGAGCTGGCCCAACCACAGCCTCCCGATTTGGCGCAAGATGTTCCTGCACAAGTGATGGACAATCCCCCCGAAGAATGAAACTGAAAGTGGCAAGTGGCCACAATAAACGACCCATAAAATCTTTTCAATAAGCAGGCTTGAAAGGTGATGTTACTCTAACAATCCTCAAGTGTTTGGCATTTTGGACCTGGACCTTATGCAAAGCCATGACAGGCATAGGGGATAAAGCTGGAGCCCTCCCATGTCCTTCAGTGCGTCGACAGAGCTTGTCAAGGACATGGCGTGGAAATCTGCTCCACTTCTCCCGTGAGTTCTCTCTTCAATTGGTGGAGAACAGAAAGCCACTTAAATATTAACCTGGGGGTTCTAAACAGTTTGAGTTTGCTGGACAAATAGTTCATGACTCAAATCAGGAAGGCCTCCCTTCATCTGCTCATATGTGATCATATTGGTGGTCCGGTCCTTTTTTGGGTGGACATTGGAATATACAACGAAGCATATATTAAATATTATTATAATATAATACCTATATGTGGCTCGACTTGTGGAGCCGCCTGAGCCAGCACAGTTGATGTCACTATAGGAAATCCAAGTTGAACAAAGCCATGGGAAGTCAGTTTCCAACATTTAAAACATCATGTAAAATGCAGTTCAAGTCATTCCTAGCATTTCCTAGCCATGTTTGTTCATTCTCTTAATTAGGTGCCAATATGGAACTGGGAAAGCGATCGCATTGGCTCCCAAAAGATGCAGCACAATCAGTGGAAACCTTCCCACCGCCGTGCCAGATCTGATGCACAGCGCAGTTGTTTTCCTAGTTCTTGAAGCAAATGCCAGGACTGCCAGCGGCCCAAGCAGCTCCTGCGGGGTTGCAGCATCAGCGTGCCCTGACATTGCTAGCGTACGTTTGGACTGATGAGTTCAATTACAAGGGGCACCCCACATCTTCCAACGAAATTTATATCACGTTGATCCATACCAGAAAGATCCACTGGGTTGAACCATTGGGATTGAACCATTGCGGCACTCCTTGCTTTCTGGAACATCCTTGCAGTTCGGCTTTGCATTTGGCATCAATTGGAATGCTGTCTCAGGGCAAAGTTTGGGGCAGTCTATAGTGGGATGAAGTTCTCTGACAACAGAAACGACTGTGTGGAGCTTAGTACGGCTACTTGGCATGAGACCAATGTCCTTGGCAAAGCAAGGGACACTGTCGTAACACCACATTCAGCACCCCACCTGCTTAGTTGCAAAGCAGCAGGTCTATTTTTGATTCAAGCGTTGAATGGCCAACTCAAAGTTCCACTTCATCTTCTTCGGCTTCCTCCTCCTCTTCTTCCTCATCTTCCTCAACTGCCTCAAACAGTGGCTCCTCACTTTCCAGCGACTCTCTGGACCCAACCTGATCCACACTACCCTTCTTGGCTTTCCTTTGAGGCGCCGGCGCCGGAGCGGCTCCGGCCTTTGGAGCCTTGGGCGTGGGTGGCGTCACCTTCTTGGGCTTGGAGGGCCTCGCCTTGATCTTCGGCGAAGCCTTCAAGGCCACAGGGCTGCTGTGATCCAAACAGGCCTGCAGGAAGACTTTCGCACTGCCGGCATCCAGACTCTGCAGGAAGAAGCCTCCGTAGCTGGAATTCCCACCTGGCACGTCCTCCCGTGTCAGGCACAGCACATCCGCACCGCCCTTTTCTTTGTTTCGGGTGGCCATCAAGCCGTCTTCCAGCTTCAACTGCCAAAAGGATGTATCTAAGGTTACCATCTGCAGGGCGCGAAAGCTGGAGTGAAGCGGTTTCAGCACATTCGTGGCCGTGTCCCTCTGCGCCTGGTTCTTGTGGCCAATCACCACGCAGGAACGACGCGATGTGCAGGATCCCGTCCACTGTTTCAGCGCGTCAATGCGGACCTCGGGTGAGATTGAAGGTAACCACTCAACTGGTGCGAACGCGAAAATACGTTCAAATACGATGAGGATCGATAAAAACAATTGGAAACATCCACCCCAATAGGTTTGCCAAAATAGAAGACCATGCAATACACACGCTCATGCACATATATATATACATATAAAAGGGGGAAAAAACACGCGGAAAGCTTCACCAGGGAGCACCAGGACCAAGGCACTATCTCCAAAGCCAAGGCAGGTCGAAGTCTCTTTTCCAGGTCCTCACCCTTGGAAATCCCTGTAAGGCCCAAGGTCCTTGGCTTGTTTCCATTGGCCACCACGAAGGACAGAGGAGGTTTCAAGTTCAGCTTGAAGCGTTGTGCCACGCTTCGACCACTGGAAGTAGGCTCCCAGCATTTCAAAACCCCCACGCTGAGCCCCAAATTTCGCCACAGACTTCGGGCATTTTCCTCCAGCACTGGAGGTAAGCGATAATTCTCCTGGTCTGGTTGGTGGTGTTTTTTTCCCCCGAATGGCCGAAAAAAGTGACTCACTAAGTCATTGTCGTTCCATTTGGGGATACAAACAAAAACCCATCCTGAAAGCACCAACTAGAATCAACTACAGTATAGCTATAGATACCTATAGTAATTAGGTAATGTTACAGTAGGTCCCCTGCCCAATGTGGGGCACAACCAGCTCCAAAATATCAGCATAATAATGCAAAATATATCAATATCCAAAGATGTGGAAAACTTCGGTTCAAACATCAGGCAAAACATGGTAAAACCGACCATCATACGTTGCAAGCCCATTGGGAAACTAACCCGGAAGTGGAAAAACAATTTTCCGTTTAGGAAGTCCATCTCAAGATATGGAATGTCCATAAGTTTCCACTTTCAGGTCAGTTGCCGAAATGTGTTAAGCTCTTTTTATCTTTATAGTAAATTTACTAAGAATGATTCAGGTTTCCATCGAAAATCATCCAAAAATTACGTAGTTTACCTCCCATGGGAATTCCCAACCCCCTTTGTTGGGGGCTCTGAACTCCACCCAGGCGCTGTATCTTGGTTGACACAATACACCAGCCACGGCTCGCCGCCAAAGAGCACCGCCTTCAGCTTGGCCGTGTCCTGCACGTCCAGCTGAACGATGCCATTGCCCACGATCACATCAGACATGGTGAAGAGAAAGGAGACGAAGCCAACTCCACAAATGAAGACCTGGATGCTTCCAGCAAGTAGTAATTAAAATGATGTACATAGATGTAAATACATGAGCAATAAATGTAAATATGTGTGAATATTGCAAGTAATTCTCTGGGTGAGGACCCCCAAATGAGCCTAAACACTAAAGATAAGAGTTCGATTCAAAGGGGTACCAACCCATAAATACTAACATCCATTAACCTATTAACAGGACCTCCACTCCACAATGCCCACAGCGGTTGCGACTGGACTGATTGCAGGTTGCCCCTCTTGGAAACTACGAAAACATATGGAAAACTATAAAACAGTGATTGAAATCGGTCAGAAACGATGAAGAACCATCCAGCAGCTTGCTGTTTCCATGAGGTTTTCTCGGGTTTGGCCCGATTCTTCATCGCCTTCCTTAGATTTGCTTCAGAGCGCCAGGACAAATCTCGAAAATCTCACGGAAAACAGGTCTCAGTTGTAAGGTGAATCAGAATCAACCAGTGGGAAATCACAGAAAACATCATAAAATATATGACAAAACATGACAAAACATGACAAAACATGACAAAACTATCCAAATCCAGGTTTCTTGATCTCCCTCTCTTGTTGCCGTTCCTTGTGACTGGGGCCTTTCCATTTTGCGGAATCTTCCACCAGCTGCTTCTGTCCCACCTTCAGCCTCTCGTCATCCGGGTCGATGTACCCAGCTTTTTTGCCCATCTGCAAGAGACGAGGGCCTCTTTAGGCACAAAAAGGAACAGAATTTGGATGCTACATAGGGCTTGGCCGAATCAAAGCTGCGTTAGATGTTGTGTCAGTGTATGTCATGTGAAAAATGAGAATTGCTATGGCGCTGGCTCCATGGCATCATTATCATGTGAGCTACAATTCTTGTCTGGACACCCATTAACCGCATCACCGCATCATCCAAACTCGCAGGCCCCAGATATCCCAGATCAATCTCTGTAGTTATTCTGTTTCGCCATCCCCCCCACAGATCACCGCAGAAGTCACAGCAACTATTTTCCCCAATGGAACTCTATTCATGAATTGGGCTGGGCCCCCAGATGGTGGAGGTATTGAACTATAGGGGGAGGATTCCACTCGTCATGCCATAGCTCCCCGCGGACTTTCTTATCTTTGGCGCACAGCCGCGTCAAGTGGACATCGCGGAGAGACCGGCATCGTTGGCCATCACACCACGTTCTCCTCGAAGCGTTCGTTCAGAAATCCCCAGGAACCGTCTAAACCTTGGACGGTCGAAGATTATTGGCTGGAAAATCCATGTGTAGATCTACTGTGCAGTATGTTGTATGCCTTGGAAAGAAGGATGTCAGGTGCCTAGGGCATCCCAGGGCTCTCCAATTAGGGTAGTCTTCATCTGTTTTCCGTACAGAAAAAACATGGAACAATTAGTAAAACAAGATAGCTCAAGTAGCTGGAGTAAAAAGTGATGATCATGTCATACATGTCTATGTCATGTGTCACTTGAGACAAATCATGGATGATTCTGATCACCATGATCACCACAGTCGACATATCCAAAACAAAACAGGAAGATGTTGTTACCGAAGAAGCACCCGCGATGATGGGTAGTTTAGTTCTTACAAAATATCTGCGGTTTTAGGGGTACCCCATACTCACGATAGACAAACCCAAATAGTTGACATCTTGAAGCCCAGGTACCAATTTCCGTCTTCAGAGGCCGAAAGGGATTGTCACAGACCTCCAGGGCAGCGGTCTGCATGGTCGCATGGTTCCCTTCAAAAATCGTTTGGTGCCAAGATTGAAGTTCTCACTCCCACAGAAAGTCCTACCTGCCATTGAATCGGGATGATCCGCACTGGAATCTGGAAATCCATGGAAATCCACTGTGGCCTCCTGGAAGTTCTTGTCGGTGATGACCCAGCGTGTGCTTGCGCGGACCCGATTGATACCTTGCCAGCTGGTTCAAAGCAAGTGCACGTGGGTCGGTCAAAAAATCGAAAAAAGAGACCTTCCTGAGCTTGGCCACTTCTGGTCTTGATATGTTGGTGGTTGACTGGTTGACAATTAAACATATTCTCAACCAAATTTATGATCAATATGATCTACCCTTTGGTAGTTGAACATTGGAAAATTATGGAAAATCACTATGTTTTACAGCCACCCTCTGGTAATTCAACTAGTCGCTATTGAACATCGCCATTTTCAGTGGGTAAATCCAGTATAAATGGGCAATTCTCAACAGCAAACTGTTAGTTTACCAGGGAGGATCGCCAGGTGACGTCGGTGGTTTTGGTGCACCGTGACGCAGGGTGGCTGCAACACCACCTGCCGGGCACCAGCCGCGCGCAAACGGCAGTGGATCAGATCATCGGTCTGCCAGTTCTGGGCCACCTGATCAGGAAATCCATTGGCAAATCAAGGATATAATCCATATTTATCCATATTCATATATATATAATATATGAATCCATATTTATCCATATATATATATATGTGTGTGTATTTAGGATTATATATATGTGTGTGTGTGAATATTTAGGATTATATATATATATATATATATATGTGTGTGTGTGAATATTTAGGATTATATATATATGTGTGTGTGTGTATTTAGGATTATAGATATATAGATATAGATATATGTGCGTGTGTGCGTGAATGTGTATATATATATATGAATATTATCAAATATGAGATGGTGCAAACATATTATAACATCATATATAACATATAGCTACAATGCTACAATGTGTGCGTGTGTGTTTGTTTTCGTGGTAGTGATACATCCCCATGTGCGGAAGGCAATGTATGCACATATAATTGGATAATTTATACTTCACCACGCTGAAACAAGTCTGTTCCATCCTGACTGTACCCCTTGAGCGACAGCGAGGCATCCTGTTTTGGTTCTGACTTGTTGGCAGGATGTCAGGGGTGAAAAGGTCTGAGATTCCTCTCTTCATCGCCAACTTGGATGTCGCAGTGAGTTTGTTATGATTCATCCGGATGTGGAACGAGGTTAGTCAAAGGACCATAGTTGCCCATTGCGATCATGACATACACGATCAAATCATTTAACAAGGGAATAACCATTAGAAACCTTTTTGAACAAGGTAATTATATGTAATTATGATGCGGGGTGCAGTGGGCTATTACCACCTTATTTTGGAAGTTGCCTAAACCGCCTAAACCCAAGACCCATCTGAGTGAGTTCGGTGTTTCCGGGAAGCCGAGGATGCCGAGGTCTCAAACGCCCATAAAACCCATGAAAATGTTCATCAGGATTTAAACCAATTATACATAATTAGGCATTGTTTCTTCCTGGGCGTATCCAACCATAGGCAGTGTTTCTGCCCATGCTTTTCACTTTCAGATGGGTGCCAAAAATCAGTTTGACATGTAAAAAGTATTCAAAAGTGACCATTCTTAGTATTGAGATCTATGATTCAGCATGTGAAAGCCATAGCATCCACTCTTTTTGGTGACTGGTGATACCTGGCCTCGGGATAGCCGCGCACGCTGAGGATCAGTTGGCGACTGGCCAGGACGAAGTCACCACTCCCGGCCCAGTAGAAGGGCCGAGGGCTGCTGGGCACCTGAGACCAGACATGAAGAACTTGGGAAGGCAGGATTCCAAACAACAAGACAAACATAGACATAACATGACAATCATGAAAAATCTTGGGTCAAAAATAAATAGCCAAGTTCCGCAAGTTCAATATGTCTGATCTGGATCTTCAATTATCAAGAGATTTTAAGACAATGTTCATGTTCGTACCCCTGAGCCTTGGGTTGGTGATTCGCTGCCGCCGAGACACCTCACCCTGCCTTCCCTCGCTGCACACGTTGGCATCTTCCTCACGCAAACCCGGCAAGAGGAGAACCACAGACATGTGTGCAACTCTCAAAAAGGACAGCTAACATGGTGATTGGCCTTGAGAACAAAGCACCTTCTAAACCTTTTAGGATGCATATGGATGTATATGGATGTATTTTCAAATTGTCAAGACCATCAGCACAGGTTTGCACTTATCAACCCATGTTTTGGACCTGTGGCTGAGAGAACCTTCATATGACAAACGACCTCCCGGTGGTTTTCAAGGATTCCAAGAAGCTGGATACTTTGTGCGTAAATCAGCCATCTCCAGATTCCTCAAGCCAGGAGGGCTTCAAAGCAAAGTGCGGCATCCAAAGGCACCCTAAATGTCAATTTGATGGTATGATCACTGGAACGATCCACACACACATACATGGAAGAAACACTTAGCCAATCTCAATCCCTATCAGTGGCCAGAAGGAATCAATCCATGGGTTGGCCAGAGATCTGATATCTATGAATACCTTTCAGATTCTATGTTGTATTTAGTCTGGTGCGACCAAAAATGCCTAAAAGTTTCTTCGCATGCGAGGAGTGCCCAATTCTGGGACTTGGGTACTGGTGTAGCTTTAAGCCCTCAACAATTGCAAGTGATGCTCCATCTGAACGAGCAACCAGCCCATGGACAAGTATCCCTCGCGGATCAACGGGGATAATCTGCTGATGCTGATGGATTCATGAGGACCCATCAGCATAGCATTGGAATGTCTTGGAACAATCCCCTACATACCAGATAGCACCATGGAGATTGCTGATATAATTTGATATGACGATCATGGTTGACCATTTCAACGCTCAACGCAATGGGTCAAAATTCGGGCACCGGCCCAGAATTTATTGGGCGTGCTGAGTATTAAGCATCAAATATCATATAATATACCATCTGGTTATTTAACATAGCCATGGAAAATCACCATTTTTAATAGGTAAACCATCTATAAATGGGCCATTTTCCATGGCTATGTTAGTCATAACCAGAGGGTAATATAAATCAGTCATTTTGGTGCTTCAATCTTTTTGAAACATATCCAACTCCAATGGTTTATCATCTGATTCCATGGTAGCCCATGTATGCCAGTATTATATGGCCATTTTGGTGCTGTACAGCGGCTACACCCGAATTTTCAAACAAAGCCATATTAGACTTGGTGGCTCACCAGAGCTGGAAAGTATTTTATAAGCCAACTACAACTGGACTATGTATATAATCCTACTAAGCCTTCTGAAATAACAGGGGTAAGTAAATCCACTGACTCAGAGGCATCAACCACCAAGCAATGTGTTATTGCATAGATCACCCCATATGTGCTGTGGTATGGCCATCCCACCATCATGAATGGGAATCCTTTCTTCATGTTAACCCCTCCCAATCAGGAGATGACCGTTCCCCGTTCCATGGTCAATGTCACAAACAATGGGGGCCGCAAACCCTCCCACTTTGGAGGTTTAGGGCATTGGGGATAACTTTTGATTTTAACTGGTTATACGGTATATCATATCTATGTCTATATCCAATTAAATCCGTTAAATCCCTATTTTTCATGGTTAAATCAAATTGTTTCACCCATGTCTTGGCCCATGGCAGCTGCTTTTTTGGACTTCCCAGCGGCATTCCAGTGATGATCTCCTCCCGGCTAAAGAGCCACTCAATCAGCTCGTCTGCGGCCTTTCCTGAAGCCGTGTGGGTCAGGTGTGGAGGCTGCGTACATTCAAAAATCTCTCGTGGCTTCTTATTTTTCAGGAAAAAATGGAAAAGAACAAGGGAAAAATATGTCAGCTGTCAATTGGGATTTTCCCCAAGATCGCATGCTTCAAGTTTGTGAATTGTAGTCATTTGCCAAGATGTGGATAAGTGAGATTGGGGGACCAGGGAATGTCCCAGTAATAGCTCGGTTCTATAACCCTGCTCAATCACCTCTTTCTCATTCGTAAGGTTTAGGGTGAAATATCTACCATCTACAGGTTTAAAAACCCATAGGTGATGGCAAAAGACATGGTCGACCGCACTGAAATCGACGTTCTGAACTGAAAGGGAGTAAATAAAAATGACAAAAAAAAATCAAGTTGAACAACTGCTCATTGGGAAAAGAGCACAACCAGAAAAGAATCACGCAATTTTCCCAAATTTGGATTGTTCCCAGCATCACTTCCGTTGTGAATGTGGGACGCTAGTGGCGAGTTAACTGTTCACTATATATATATACGGTATACAGTAGATACAAGCACACATTGTCACGTTCTTTGTCCTAAAAATAGTTCGGTACGTGACGCACCTGTAAATCGCAGATACATTGGCAACCGTTTACAAGTGGTTAAAGGTGGGTGTGCCCTTCGCAGATCGCATCTAAACTGAAAACGGACACAACGAACGAGTCGAAGGGTGCATGGTGAAACCATTTCCATCCATTTCCTAAGATAAACCCTATATATATATATAAATGTTCCTATAGAAACAGTTTAAAACACCCATTTAGACTGGCTTTAAAATTCCAGCTGCTTAGCTCTGAACTGTCGAACTGTCCCAGTTTCCCTCGGCTTCAGGGCATGTCACATCATACTCCATATACCTTGGGCCACCGCTGCGGACGGCTTTCCCTGAGATGTTTGACCCATGCCATGAATCAGACACGTTGGAAAGCACATGCTACGTCCGTTAATCAAGATAATCAAGACCAAACAAAATCAGCACCATGAACCTTGAAAAACAAGCAGGTATAGCAACCTGAACGAACCAGAAAAACCCTGCAGGAACCAAAAGAAACACTCAGCAAATTAGTGGTGCCACATGATGATTTTCATACCATTCAATTGCTGCAATTATGTTGGCTGTGTTTTAAGAGTCTGCCAGCCGATCCTCAGAACTGCTTGCTCTACAGTCTCAAGACTCTTGGACCCAGCCAAAAAGTATTCTGTCGCTATTGAAAAAGTCAAGACCTCGATGCCGCGAACCATGGTGAACCATGGTGAACCTCAATAGCTGGCAGCTGTTCATCCCCTATCATCCCCTCGAGGGTATCATAAGCGTATCATAGGTCTTCACCCATCCCCTTATTGCTTGGGACATGTCAGGATTGCCGGCCGAGGCCTAAACCCGTGCCACGGATGCCAAGTGACGTTGCCCTGTACACAACTGTAGGGTCCAATTGCTGCCGGGCGATAAAGAGAATCTGCAGCTCGGCTGGGTTAAAAACTGTAGCATGGGCGTTTGCTACCAGAGTGTGGCTCATGTCCATCCAGTTGACAACGCTCCATGGTATTCCATGGTAGATATATGATGATATATGGCGTTGCGTCCGAAGATCCCTTCCAAGATTCCAAGCCAAACACACATTCTGGGCAGCTACCTGCAATCAAACTTGATCTATGGCTCCCCGAATTGTTGGCGGCAGTTGGGACCATCTTCCCACGTACGGACCATCTTCCCAGGTCACCAAGGGACGGTGTCAGGGGCGAGGATATTGTCGATGTTGGTCTTCAGGATGAACTTGCCTTGTGCCAGTCATCTCTGCCCATCCGCCCCATGCCCAACACAAATCCCTAGTGATATCATGGGAATGGCATGGTACACCTTTGATGGCAGCAAAAATGGTGCGTTTTAAAAAGAATACGCGCATGCATGTATGTTTACACACATTTAATACGTATATTTATATATATATATATGTGTGTGTGTACACATATATATATATACACATATTACATACTTTATCGTGCCAATCCTAAGCCATTGCTTCCGGCTTTGGGAATCACCGACGGCACTGGCCCCAAGACTGTCCTGTCGCCCGCCTCGGGCTCTCCTGAAAGCCACATTCTCTGCGGTGTGCTCGAAGATGGGGTGTGCCTCGGCTGATCTGCGATCCATATCTTCATTCAGTTGAAAAGCATTGAAAAGCGCGTGTCTGCAAAGGTACCAGGAATATTTGGAGTCCATTATCAGCTCTGCTGGATGATGTGGTTGTTTCTTTTAACGGACAATTGGACAATTCATGATATTTCAGGATACTTCAGGTTCATTGCGGTTCGGTCAGGGCTTGTGGCTCACTTCGCGGCTCTATGGATTCTCCCACAAACAACAACAATAACATACAGTGCCCGTGGTCAAACATCCCCCGGATCCTCCTGTGCCTTGTGATGCGGCATCGACATGTGTATCGCCGTGGGCACTTGGATCACTCGAATGGGCACCGTCTCCTGTGCCAATCCATGAAAATCTAACATGGAAATTCCACCATTCTCATGATCATCATGATGATGATGATGATGATCACCCCATGATACCCCCACTTCACCATACTTGGCCCCCAGGGCTCCATTCCGGGCTCTCGCTGAATCTCTTCGTGGATCGCCGCCGCGTTGAAGACCGGGTTCCATTCCTCGGCGGAACCGCGTAGAAACGACGCTGAAAACGGCCCATATTCGGCCCATGTCCCAGTGATGTGGTTTGGAACATGCCTTGAAACTTTTAAAGAAACAAATTCAGTATAAGATATAGTATATAAGAATAAGAATGTAATGTAAACCAACTGGGGCTGATTTGCTGGTCATGTGCAGGTGCGTCGGAATTGATGTCAAGGTAAAATGTGTAAAATTGCAGGAAGGGCTCTGATTCAGTAAAAAAAGGCTTCCTACAGTTTCTCTGTTTAACTAATCCAGTGACAGTAGTATTGAAATGCCGTCACTGAGCACTGCTGACTTGAGACTGGTTTGGGCTGACCTGACCTTGTGAAATTGTGTGCCTCACCAAGCCTTCATCGTTATTCCATACCAATCAACCAGGGTGTTGAGATATAAATGTATTTATATATTTATATATGAATAAATGTATCATACATTTACTGTATGATACTGTATGACATGAACCCCCCGACTTCTCAATTCTGGTCCTTTTGGCGTCTGTCATACCAGATGTTTTGAAATGAACCGATTATGATGCGATTCCAGATTGCCATTTTGGCCCTCCAACCGTCAACTTTCTGTGTTCCCTCCTGCAGTTCAGCTTCGACGATAATAATTTCGGACGGCACCCCGGTGGTGTGCAGCATCCGTCCAGTGGTGGCCAACATCCGATTCAGTCGCAGGAGCATGTGTCCACCGTAGTCATCGTTCCGGCACTGCACAATGACCGTCAAATACAGATCCTCTAGGGGGTTGCCCTAAGGAGTGAACATGATTCCTGTTCCAGGGGCGCCACAAGGTTCCAAGCTGACCGGATCTGCCTTAAAAGTTCAAGGTTTGCAATTCCAGGATAGCATCCTTAACAAAATAAGTGAACCATCGAATCCCGAAAAATCAAACTCCCAATTTCAGCCAACATTCCGTATGCCCCCGATGCTTGCTGGTGCTATCCCTGTGGTTTTGACATGAAACATACAAACATGTTCTGAGCGGAGCAGCTCCTCTTCTTCCGCAGTTTCGATGATAGCATCTGCGTGCAGTGCACGTGGTTCATCTTGGCTGTGTCGGACATTTGCTACATGATGCTACATGCAGCACAATTCACAATCTGCATATCTCCGGTAGTGCCTGCCCCTCTGGTGCTGGCTATTGTTTTAATTACCCAAACTTGGGTATAGCCATATCATGGTATAGCGCCAACAAACATTAGAAAAGAAAGTCATGACAACTTTCCTTGGAACTTTTGCTTGAGCCCAGTAGCTGAATGCATGGCCCTTTGCCAGTTCCACCTCTATGCTGCGCCTCGGATCACCAAGCGCATAGGGCTTCATCGGTTCGCCGGATTACGTGGATGCAGGAGGATATCGACACAAGCACAGGCTACCACCTTTGAAGGCTGGCATGGGTCAAATCCTCCAAAATGCCAGGCCTTTGGGCTTCGATACCTGCCCTTACATCATTGAAGAGTGACTAGTGTGACCATGTGTGACCATGTTGTAGCAGAATCCTCCGGGTTTTGGCCCATGGTTGGGCCCAAAATGTCCGGCATTCAGCCCACATTCAGCCCGAGGCATCAGGCGCCAAAGTGGCCATCGGCTCCTTTGCAGTTCTGGGAAGCTTTGGGAACCAGAGCACTATAAATGATGGTATGGGGTATCAATTTAACATCAAATACCAGATCATAACCAGATCATTTATACCCCATTTATACCAGATCAGTTATAATTTAACATAGCTATGGGGTATAAATGATTCATTTAGTTCGATGGTTTACCATGGTTTACCCATCAAAAGACTGTGAATTCACCACTGGTTTAACATAGCTATGTTAAATTGCCGGAGGGTATATCTGTAATGTCAGACTAGTCAGACTAGCACCTTTGGTGTGACGTCTGATTGTCACGTTTCTATTTCTAAATCACCGACCATTTGGAGCTAACACCCGTCCAGCAGCAGGCCCACTCCTGAACAAGTCCTTAGTCGCTATGGTTTGGCTCGGGTCTCGGGCACTGTGACGTTTCGTTAGGAGAATGTGAGGAGAATAAGGAAATTTGCCACTTCTTGGTGTCATACCCCTGACATGATCTGGCATGGAAGAATGGAATGTGTCAACACGCTGGCCGACCTGGCACCCTGCCTAGAGTCACTAGAACTATTGGTGGAGCATACACGTGGATGTGCATATCGCTTAGAAAAACACTGGCAATCTGGATAGTCGGTTGAGTCAGTCATCCCACTATGCCATGTAGAGATTCACCCTTTGCCACTCACCCATGGCCATCAACTCATGCCTTTCGCAGAAGCGTTCGCATTGAGAAAAACATCCCGTGGTCATGCTGATTATATCATGCGGTGGATGCTCCCAGCGATACACTACAAATAGTTTCTACAAATAGTTTTGCAATGGTTGTGGCTCAGAAATGATTATTCACTCCCTGCACTCGAAGATGGCAAAGGAACATCCGTCATTAGATGATTTCCCAGCTACAAAATTTCATTTAGTTCGGGGATTTTCCAACTAGCCATGTTTGACCGGATGGCCAAATGTAGTGTTTCCAGCAAAAACTCACCAGAAACTGGCCCACTGATCCACTGATCCCTTCATCCGCTGGTCCCAGGAACCCTGCGGTGCAGATCCTTCTGTTCCGCTGGTGCCTCTAAGACGTGCTGCAACGCCAAGCCTTGCCTGGCCCGTCTTGGGCACGTGGGCACGTGGACTGGAGGTGATGTTTCTGCATTTCTATGGATATAGTTCGAAACCATTCTCTCGACTCTACATATATGTTAATATAATTTAATATACCATATACATCCATATTACCCCCCCATAAGTTGGTGGATATCATTATGATTTCTATAAATATGGTCACCCACTGATTGAGTCAAACTGCACCCCCAAGCATTGCCCGTCATATAAACCGGGAGAAAAAAAGAACTGGACACCTGAAACATATCTTTTAGAACAATGTTTTCAACTGGGGGTCCATCCTAACCAAGCCACAAAACCAGCCAAAATCATAGTTGTGTTTTTTTTTAGAGGCCAACTATGGCCAACTGATTTCCTCCAGGACCCAGGATTCAACACTTCGCCAAGGCACGCGAAGAGCAAGGCCCGTTCCACGCGTTGGGAATGCTCCCCACCCTCCGCGCCAGCGGCGAAGGCAGTGATGTCGGCAGCCACCAGAAACCTTAAGGGGCTGTGCCGGGATGAGATAGTTATGTTTACAGAAAATATGCGTGACATATGTTATGTTAAATGTATACATGTTATGAGATAATGCATTATTATATTATATTTTTTAATATGTATACATACATAATCATACATACATACATATATATATATATATATGTGTGTGTGTTCAATTATATTATACGTATATGTATATATATATTATTCTTTTTATATACACGCAGTGTGTGTGTGTGTGTGTTTGTGTGTTTTCATAGATACGATGGGATAGTTTGCGCATGTTTGTGCCAGGTGAAGAGATGGAAACGCCCCAGGGATGAGTTTATTCATGCTTAGACTCATGCGCAGCATCACCTGTGAGGTCATGTCGGCGTGGTTGCCGTTGAGGTGGGCATAAAATAACAGGCATCCGGTGGCTCAAAATGGCCCTGGCGGCAACGACCAAAAATGTGCAAATCCTGTTTTGGTTCATCAGCAGCAACGAAAACGACAAAGACGACGACGACGGTGACAACTATTACAAATAACAACAAAAAAATCAACAAAGTATACTACCCAGACCACCATCACTACACTACACCACTACCGCTACGGCTAGAGGTACTAATACTAAAAAGAATGACAGCAAGAATACAGAGTGAAACAAAAAAACAATAACAAGAGCACGAATAACAATGAAAGTCATAAAAATAAAGCAAAAACAGTAACAATACCAGTAAGATTAACAATGGCAATAACGATGACAAAAACAACAAATAACCATCCTCATCATCATTATCATCATCATCATCACCATCATCACCATCATCATCATCATCATTATCCTCAATGTCCTGGACATCGTCACTGCCATCATCATCATCATCATCATCATCATCA
>Ga0126342_10009888_pt1 | contig 17080 bp, 18 predicted proteins | sample Cyp1metagenome_FD_92528 | JGI IMG/M metagenome (GOLD analysis project Ga0126342, IMG submission 92528) | Coral microbial communities from Lord Howe Island, Old Settlement Bay, Australia - Cyphastrea 1 metagenome | ecosystem: Host-associated > Invertebrates > Cnidaria > Coral ... | reverse complement strand
AGTGTCCAGGTGGATTGTACCCACGTGGGCTGTTGGTCCATGACAGGTCGTTATATGTGAGCATGGACAAGCCGGATGGCAATTCATTCGTGGGGAAGGTTTACGAAATTATGTTGCCTCCCGATGTGTTCCCCAAACTTGGATGGAGAGCAAGGTGGAGATCCCGGAAGTTGAACAGTTGAACTTGAGCTGACTGGCCAAAAAATATTTCAAGCCGTTGTTTGCTTCTCCAAACATACCCTCTGGTAAACTAACATAACTATGGAAAATCACCATTTTCAATGGGTAAATCAACTATAAATGGCCATTTTCCAGTTCGCTATTTGTATGTTTACCAGGCCGGGTAATCGTCTCTAAATCCCAACATGAACTTGGATTGATCACCACCCCAAGGAACTGGGTATACAATGGTATACAAGCTACAGTAATTTTTGACCACAAGATCAGATATGAGCCGACTGGTCAATACTCATGGTTAATAACCATTAAAAACGGGGCTAGTCATCCAATGGGACCAATAGGGATTTATAATAACCATTATTTTTGGATCCTTATTATGGATGGGATGACCATCAACATATAGTGAGTATTGACCATGGCTCATATGATGTCGGATCCTGATTAGTATGAGGGCCCCCGAAACAATTGAATTGGACTCTCGGCTAGGCTAGGCTAGGTACTTTTGAGGGATCGGGGTCTGAATGATTTTGGATCAATTGATTTTAGGTGATTTCAATTTACTTTCAATTGATTTCACTTGATGTTCAATTTACTTTCAATTGATTTCAATTGATTTCAATTTACTATCAATTGATTTCAATTGATGTCAATTTACGTTCAACTGATTTTCAATTTATTTTCAATTGATTTCAATTGAGTTCAAATTGCTTTCAATTGATTTCAATTGATTTTCAAATTGCTTTCAATTGATTTCAACTGATTTCAATGCACTTTCACTGCACTTTCAATTGTGAAAATTTTAGCCTCAGAAAAAAGCTGAACACAATAGAGGACCACAACACCAAACATATTATTGAGGAACAATGTTCCCCATGGACTACCCCCACTAAAAATTGTTTGGGTGCTGTTTCTTGAATGGTGTTTTAATAAGGCATCCTATATTTTGGGAAATTAAATGAAACTCAAGAAAGTAATGGAAGAACTTTAAGAAAGGAAAGGACAAAAGGACTGTGTGAAAATTTTAGCCTCCGAAAAAGGCTAGACACAATAGAGGACCACCACAACAAAGATCAATGTTGCTCATGGGATACCTCCTTGAAATATTGTTTGGGTGCTGTTTTTAAAATCGGGTTTTGATAAGGAAAAACTTGTCACCTTGTTTTTTTCTTACAAATCAATCAAATATTATATTTTTCATGTTCAAACACATGTGGCAATATTTAATTAGTGAATTATTTGAAAATCAATCCCAAAAAAATGCTGAAATAAAATGCAGAAAAAAAATATAAAAAAATGTCACAAAATCTACCCACCCCCAGCAATTCCACAGGTTCAGAATTATGTTGGGAACACCTGTCACAAAACCGACCCACTATACTAATCGGGATACTACATTATGAAAATTATATTTCTGATTGGTGGTTTGGAACCATGGACTTTTATGTTTCCCATCATATTGGGAATGTCATCATCCCAACTGTTACTAAAACTCCATCATTTTTCGGGTAGGACGAAAAACCACCAAGCAGAATAATATTTCAATAATTACCAATCATATTTTTCCACCATAATATAGAAATAGCATTTTTATTTCTTGACAATAGAAATAATTTATGAAATAAACCAGCAACCAGATTTTCTTGCAAGACAATCCATCAGTATCCATCAGGTCTGGGTGGAGACTTCTTTTAATGGAGCTACTGTTTCTGCATTTTCCATCTGGAAAACTCCATTTAAAATGGGGAAAAATAACATGTAATGGATATATCTAATATACCAGACATGGTAAAATAGATGACCCAGGATTAAAGTTCACCACTTGAAAAAAGGGGCCAATTTGAATAGTTATTGATCAGTATGTATCAATATATTTATCACTATTTTGCGGGGTAAGCCCGAAAATGACAGTCATGGTTTATTAATCCGGGGTTGACTATCTTTCCAATGAGACCAGACATTGATCCGCTTGCAACTAATAAGTTTACCAAAGATGGTTTGATCATGGTTTGTCTAAAAATGGCGAAGAACCCAAACTGGCAAGTTTAAAACGAAACATTATTATAAAATATTATAAACCAGTGTCGCATTTTGGGGTCCATTTTTTGAGGCAACCCACAATATGATTCCGTGCTTCTGCCCACAAAAAAATGCGTCGACTTTGCCGCCTGGGCTTAGCTGAGTAGAGCAGCCAAAGATCATGCGTGCAGCATGCTGCTGCCAATCCTTTTCTTTAGCAGCTGCCTGTGGGTGACTTGACTTGACCGACGTTGCAGCAGGCGGCCTCACTGGGGGAAACTCCTAAAATTGGGGACCCCGAAATACCATTGGTTTTTCCCATGAAAATCCAGCAATATTTGGATAATTTCCGAGTATTCCTTGGTTGGAAACTGTTATATTACGTTCTTGAAAAATCCAACCATTGGCGAGTGTGATGTTTGTTGAGATGAGCAATGGCTGATGTGTGATATAGACAGGCTCGAATGTTTCAGATACTGATATGTTAGTTCCACGTTTGCTTGAGGAGATTGATGCCAATAACTTACAAAGAGAATATACATTATGGATCATTATGGAACCACAAACTAGAAGAGTTGCCAGGCAGCCGCGGCAAGATCCCTGTAACATTGTGGAAGTTTTTTCAATGATTTCCTTGTGAGTTCGAGAAGGCGCAGGGCATTGAAAAAATCCCGATGTCGTATTTACCAACCCCAAGCTCTCTTGCAAAACCAGGCTTGTGCAGTGTGAATTGCAGGCAACTCCTATGGTGACCGCTTGGTGGGTCTACTTTAGATGAAATTTTCACGAACCACGCATACAAAACTCAATATGAATCACTGACCCCACTTCTTTTCTGTTTGATGCTGTTGTTTGCCGTTCAAAAACAGAACAGGCACCCGTGATTTTCCCTTACCCTCTGATCCTTCGACCGTTTGCGACATGGCCAGATGGCCCATTTAGAGATGGCCGATTGACCTATCGAACCTGGTGAGTTTCCATAGCTATGTCACGCTTCATGCTGACAGAAACCCTCCATTTGGGGGATGGTGATCACGACCTCACTGCGACCGAACCCTGGAAACCATTGCTTATAAGGGAAATCACCCCCAGCCATGGCCTTAATTCAGGTTAGTGAAATATTATAATTTACCCAGATATATGTGCCAATGTGATATCCTATTAAAAAATATGTTTGTTTAATTCCTACTCCTCTAATCTGCTGTATAATTAATGATTTGCAATGCAAAATTTACTTATACATATCATAATATATCCCCTCCCTTTAACCGTAAGACAAGAAATTTCTGCGAAATATTTCACCTGACCACATGAAATACCCCACATGTTTTTTGGGTTTCCAAAAGAAGTGGGTGTCCTCCGGATGCCAGGCTTTAGCCTAGATACGTCAATTGGATATAGAGAGATCAGAAAGAAAACCGCGCATGACCTCTGCGAACTCCTGCTCCTGGTGAAGATACTCAGAAACGGAATCCTACTGCTACAATGGAATTTGTGGGGAGGCTTCTAGAGCTGTAAAATACCATGGTTTTTCACCTTCCCCCTCAAAAAAATCACAACCAAAATTTGGGGAGAGAAAAAATGAAAATGCGCGCTTCAGCCGGTTTGCACGTACCTGACCACATCCACAGGTGCCCGTGTATGCATAACTGACAGCGCTACAGCAAGATTTTCTATTGCCTTATTCTACCATATATAAACCAGTTTTTTTGGCTGAAATATTTCTAGGTGTGGTGGGGTGACACACCCCCTTTTGGAAATATTTCAGTATTTATCCCCCCGCACCCCCCCTTAAAGGGGGGGGTCATAATGTATCACATTATAATGTACATACGTATATTATATATGTAGTACATAGTACAGTGTGCAAATATCATATGATATGTATATGTATACAAATATATACACATATACATATACATAATATTCAAATGATATGTAGAGTAGAGTAAATATTCTACATTCATTTCATAAATATATATATAGATATATATATATATATACGGCATATATATATTTATACATACATTATCAATATGCAAATTGATTTAGACAATGGTTTAAGATAGTCATTCCATGTGTGTCTCAACCGGTCCAATCAGGGCTCGTTCGCACGATCCGGACCTGGCACCTGGGCCAAATTGGGAGCGTTTGACTCAAGTGGCACTGAAAGGCATATGGGACAAGAAGATACAAAATGTCTTTGTTCTCTATATATATGCCTTTCAGTGCCACAACAGCCCTGAAGTAAAATCTGTGGTCTCTATTTCACCAAAAGAACAGCCTGTATTCTCTATATGCCTTTACTAGATCCTTTCCTATCCATCACCAAAACGTTCAACAAAATTTCTTTGTTCTCTATGATTGTTGGAGTATCCACATGAAATCAGCCTTTTGAGCCCAGGTCCAGAGGTGCTAGCTGAGCAATCCGACAGGACGCGCGGCTTTCAAGCGTCGGTGGACGACTGATTGGTGGAGAAATCACGTGGCAGCATGAAGATTATACCCGCAAAAATGGGGATTTGTAACATGTCGACTAGCTGCTGAATCATGGGTTTGTCCATAAATGAGGTTTCAAGCCGTTGGATGAAGTACCGAAATCATGGACAAAGCGATATCATACTTCGATGGAGTTCTTCATGTCCAACCAGGGATTACTATCCGGTTGAAAAAACGTGTTGGATGGTAGCCAAGCAGACATGGCTTCCCGACCTGAATTCGATGATGGCCAACACTGACATGAAGAGCCAGGTCGAGAGTCTAGATGGACTATCTTCGCAGTTGAAGCAGGAATGATACCCTCTGGTAATGACTAACAGTTTGCTATTGAAAATGGCCCATTTATAGTGATTAATGGTTAACAATGGTTAATAGTGATTAATGGTGATTAATACTGATTAATGGTGATTTATCCTCTGGTAATGACTAACAGTTTGCTATTGAAAATGGCCCAGTCGAAATAGTTGATTTACCCATTTAAAAATGGTGGATCTTTCCATTGTTTTTTTGTAGGTTTACCAGAAGGGTAAGTCATCCTATTGCTGATTGGTGATTTCAAACCATGGCCCAGCTGGAAAATCCGACATCGAACGAAATATGCAGTAGTGTTACCCTCTGGTAATTTAACATAACTATGGAAAATCACCATAGAAATAGTGGATTTTCCCATAAAACATGGTGGATCTTTCCATAGTTATGTTAGTCATTACCAGAGGGTAAATGCAGTAGTGTTCTATAGTGAGAACGTGACCAGCTTTTTGAATGGGGAATTGTCGAGCCGTTCACGGCAATGAGAAAACCGGATGGTATGGCTATGGTTTTTCAACCATGCTTGGGATGATTGGTTGAGATGAAAAACCATAGTTTTTTGTTGGTTAAAAAAAGTAACTAAATCTAGTGTGTTACCATAAACCATAGTATAGTTGAGATGACTTAATAATTTTGGGATTGGTTAAACACATAAAAACCACCAACGAAGGTTTTTTCATATATCACGATCTGTGGCAAGAAAAAGTAAACATCCCTAATTGCTGCCCTTGGAACTGATCACATTGAACCTTAAACATATGTGCCGTGGTCAAAACATTGTTTTTTTCTCATAGAAGGGGATGGTCATACACCCATCAATAGGGTTTAATATACCCATTGTCATTGTAATGATTCCCAATATAGGATGGATGACCATAGCCCATATACCATGTTTTGACGATGGCACATATCATCAGGGTAAAGTTGAGGATTCAGGGAATCATCCCCCAAAATGGCCGAGTTGTGTCCAGATTCGTGGAATATTACCCGGCCTGGTTATGACTAACATAGCCATGGTATAGATGACCCATAGAAATAGATGGTTTTTACCTTTTACTGTAATAGCATGGTGATTTTCCATGGCGAACTGTTAGTCATAACCAGATGGTACAATTTACCCAGATGTCATTGAATAAGCAGATGGAGTTGCATCAGTTGCACTGTGACTGCAGGAGCGACAATGATGATGAACCCGAGTGTAAGTTGAGTGGCCACAAGGATTTGCATTTGCTTTCACCCGCTACAGCCTGTTGCTATGGCAAGCAACTCGGACAGAGGGTCAGCTCGTATGGGCTAGTGAAATACCCTCCTGTAATTCAACAGTTTGCGATGGAAAATTAGACATATTTATAATTTCTGGATTATTTACTGATATGAACATATTCCTGTTCCATGGTTATGCTAAATACCCAGGTATCTAGAAATGGCCCGTGTCAGTATTTTTCGTATGTCATGGTGAGTGGTGTTGTAGACGATGAGAAAGGCTGATTTTTTTCATGGCAAAAGAGGTACTTCTACCTTCCGATTCTCCCGATGACCTCACTTGAAATGAGGCTTGGTAGGTGGAACTACTTCAAAACTACTCATGTGAAAATATCCAGTTCTAGCTCACTTTTCCAATGCTTTCCCCAAGCAAACATGTTTTTGGATCAACCGAAGACCGTCGGGTATCCTTCAGCCGAAACCAAAAAAGATGCTGCCACCCAGGATTGTGAAAAACACTTCATGCTGTATGGACCAAAAGATTGCTTCTGGTGTGACCAGAAAGACTATTCAAAGACCAGATGCTTGGATTTTGGGATTTACCCTCTGGTTATGACTAACATAGCCATGGTATAGATGGCCCATAGAAATAGATGGTTTACCTAATAAAAATGGGTGGATCTTTCCATGGCGATGTTAAATAACCAGATGGTAAAGCGTGACCCGGGATGACTAGGGTGGCGACTGATGCTACTGATGTGCCTCTCAGTAGCATTTCTAGGCCAGTTCAGACTTGAAAAAACTCGTTGCATCGGTCTGAAACACCATTTGGAGGTTTCCAAACTGGTGGATCCCCAATAGCTGGATGGTTTAATTCATGGAACATCATATTTAAACGGATGATTTAACGGTACCCCCATGAATTGGAAACATCCATTTGTGTTTGCTTGTCCTGCTTTGTTCGAGTTCGAGCCAGCAATTCTACAGGTTGAGAGGCTGGATTGTATGAGCTCCGATTTTTTCAACCCTCGCTAGTTTCAATGGATTGGTTTCAGGGAAACCTCACAGGAAAGCTCCATATTTCATGGGAAAATCCATGGTTTCCGGTTCCGATTTTCCCTTCAGGGGACAACACCTGGTGACTGGGCATGGCTTCCAGCCACTCGCTAGACCTGGTGGTTTCCTAACATGGGGGTACTCCCAAATCATCCAGTCGTCATGACCAGTTTTGAAAATTGAAACCTATGGTTAAAGTATGTTAAAGTGGGGATCCCCTATGACTTACCCTCTGGTTATGACTAACATAGCCATGGTATAGATGACCCATAGAAATAGATGGTTTTTACCTATTAATAGCATGGTGGATCTTTCCATGGCGAACTGTTAAATAACCAGAGGGTAATAAGAAACCATGTTCGTTTTGTGAATTATATGTGGTTGATAAGTGGCTGAATTCAATGGTTTATGGTAGATATAACTATAGTATTCATGGGGATTATTTCATGGTTTATAAACCAACAAACATCACTGGGGGGGCCCATCCTGTATGTACACAAACTTTTGTTCCCATCGACCCGCCAGGAAATGCACTGGGACTGCAATGACGAGAACTGCTACGACACCCTGACGGGTCCGCGCGGTCGCGACAGCTTCTGGCTGCCGGAAGGTGCGAGTTGCTCCACTCCCAGGAGAGGCTGGGTGATTTTCCCCGAAGCTTTTTCTGAAGGTCCGAATGGGAAAATTCATGAAAATCCTGGAGCTGAAAGGAGGTAACATCTATATAACATTATATAACAATATATAACATACATATAACATACTATATTATATATATATTTATATATACATATAACCTTCCAACTTCTGTAACATCTATAACATTGTAGATCTTCTTGCAATGGTAACAACGAACATCCCATGCAATATAATTCTAATGATTTTACCATGTAAAATGGATGGCTGAGAGCTGTTGCGCGACTGCCAGCAGCAGTGACTGTTTGACCTGCCTTTCGAACCCCCTTGCGGCGATGAATGTGAGATTCACCTGCCATAAACCATACCCCAAGGTTATTGCCATAAATGGGCAAAAGTCATGCCCAAAGGGTAGCTGTATGGCAGGTCAATTTGACATGAATCTGGATGCTTCCCAGATCATGGATGGAACACACTGCCTGCTTTCCCGTAGCGCTGTTTACACTTGTGTGATCATCCGTGAAATGATATCGTGAAAGGTTTGGTGTAGAAATACTACTCTATAAAAATCGGGAAACCATTTGGTTCACAAATAATCAATCCTATAGATTCGAAAAGCTGATTCCCCATGTTGATACTTATTTGATGTATACAGTTTGTGACAGTGAAATCTTTAAGTCCCCAGATTTTGTGCGTTGAACCCCCACAGCATGACGCTTGGCATCACCGATCAATCCTTACCCATAGGATCCATGTATGGTATATATGCTAACATTGGGGGTATATTGATGGTAAATGTTACATAATGTTAGCATATATACCATACATGGATCCTATGGGTTATACATCCCAATGTTTGATGAAATCCGGCAGTTTCTCCCATTCTTATGCACTGCTGCACTGCACGGAACGACTCCTTGCAGGACGCTCTACACCCACGGAGGCAGCTGGATGTACGGCTCTCCAGATACGGACTCCTATGCTCAGCTGGGCTCGCGTTTGGCCAAGGCCCTCTATGGCTGGAGCAATGATGGTACCCTCTTGTTATTTAACATAGCCGTGGAAAATGGCCCATTTATAGATGATTTTCCCAGCTAGAAACCTCCATTTATAAGGGATTTTCCATGGCTATGTTAAATAACCAGATGGTAATATATGGTAAATAATGGTTCTTCTACAGTAGGGGTTTCCATAAATATGGGTACCCCAATAGCTGGATGGTTTATTTCACGGGAAATCCTCCTATTAAAATGGACGATTTGCATGATTTGGGGGTACCCCTATTTGAAACCTCTATATATGGTCATGGGATTAGTAATATGAATATTAATAGGATTAGGAACATCAATGGGGAATTAGGCTCACTTATGCTACGCTCTTGTAATCAAGCATGGCGTGCTCTTGTAATCAAGCATGGCGTGCTGGAAAATGCCCCATCTAGTTTGATGATTTTCCCATTTAAATAGCCATTTAGTTCAGAGAGTTCCCAGCTAGCCATCTTTCATTACCGGAGGGTACTCATTTTTTTGGAGCCATAGCCATTTGTGTTGGCACAAATGTTTTCAATTGTTCATTGGTTGTTCAGCTCACGACAATGGAAGCAACTGCAGCCCCACTTCAAGTTTCAATATGTTAGCCCTTTGGTAAGCAAACATGGCAGGGGGGCAAAACACCCTACAAATGGAGGTTTTGATGGTAACATCTTCTATAAAGATGGTTTTTCCATGTTTTTCCATTGCCATGTTTGATAGAGTGTAGTTTGCTTCTTGATTCTGCCCCAATGTTGTTTCATTTACCCTCTGGTAAACTAACATAACTATGGAAAATCACAATTTTTAATGGGAACATTCACTATAAATGGCAATTTTCAATAGCTATGTTAGTTTACCAGAGGGTAGATGGCATGTGTCATGTCCAACCTTACCCCACACGCCCACAACGTCAGAGGTGACCGGCACTGTAGTGATGCTTACGGACTATCCGCTGGTGCCAGCAGGCACTGGCCTGGCTATAACGACCTCACGTCGCGAAGCCTCGAATATCCTGGAATGATGGTTAGGATTCAGATATATAATATCTGGTTGGTGGTTTCAAACATTTGTTATTTACCATAACATATGGGATAATCCCTCCCATTGACTTTCATATGTTTCAAGATGGTTATTGCACCACCAACCAGTAGTTAACTTATCCCAATACATAGCCTTATTTCAGATATATGAGCAACGACTCAAACCCTAATTGATAAGTCAACAATCAAACCTGGTTTTTGAAACCACAGGACATAATTCATCATGCGGGGTGGTTTATCGTTGCTTGTTTTTATTCTTGGTGCTTTTACTTGATGCTTTATTGGGAAATACGAAGTGACTTTTTTCATGGGAATCCCTATCAACAAAGCAGTATTTTTAGGGATGGCAGGTAAAAAAAGCCGTTTTTCAACATGATTTTTTAGGCATGTCTGACATGGAAATGATGACATGTTTGTAAATGGCCATGGTTCAAACGGAAAATGCCATGGATTTTTTGGATGATTTTTGCATGTTGACTCAGAGGATTTAGAGGTACCCTAGCAGCTATGATACAGAGCAGGTTCTAGAGCAGGTTAAATACACCGTATTTTCATGGGATACAAGTCGGAATTACTTGGTGTATTTTCTTGGGATGTGACAATGTGTAGCCAATTGAAATGGGGTCACCATGTTGATGAGGAGATATGACTTTCTCAAAAGATGGAATTCACTTGTCCATACGTTTCCCCACTTTTTTGGAGGGACAAAGTCATGTGGATCCAGAATCGCCAGGCAACTACAGCAGTATCCTGAAGTGGTCCATCAGTGCTTTGCCTCTTGGCGATCCAGGATCTACGAACGGTGCAACAAAATCCATAGTTTCTTGATATGGCATACCCTTGTTCAAATTGAGATTCACAAAAAACACGAATGAAAACTGAATCCTTGCCTTTTTCATGGTGATGGTGATTTACTGTTCTGGTAAACTAACATAGCTATGGAAAGATCCACCATTTTTCATGGGAAAATCCACTATAAATGGCCATTTCCAATAGCTACGTTAGTTTACAAGATGGTATATCCCATTAAATCCCATTAAATCCCATTAAATCCCATTAAATCCCATTAAACCACCAATATGTTAGTTTACCAGAGGGTACTGTTCTACTGTTTCTCTTTGCGACCTCTTGTGGGAAACCCCATCTGAATCTGCTGCCACCGTTGGATCCGAGGCAATGGCTATCAAAGCATGGCCCCTTTGAGGGCTGCAAGGAGCCGACATGTTCAGTTCAGCTTTGTTGGTTGAGGATCATAGATCTTTTCATAGGGCTTTATCATGGTTTATCCCCATTAAAATACGGGGATATAAGGATATAAGTATAAGTGATATAAGGATATAAGTGATATATATATATATAGTGATACATGATGCTTGATTGATGATTATTATAGAGGATTATGCTCTCCGATATATTGGGGATAACCACCATCCATTGTGGGAAATCTTTAGTAACATACCAGCAGAAACGACAGAGGATTTTGAACACTGTTCAATTGCTGGTTGCTGGTTTAATGATGTTTAATGATGGTTATATAATGGTTAATAATGGTTAATGATGGTTAATGTCTGGTTGGTGGTTTGGAACATGACTTTTATTTTTCCAACATATATGGGATATCATCCTTTCCATTGACGAACTCCATCATTTTTCAAGATGGGCACATTGCACCACCAACCAGATTGGTGTATGTCTCTGAAGCAGTAAGCAGATTTCAGGAAGAGAGTGACCAACAAGTCCAACTCTGGAAACTTGGGATGATTTTACGGTATATGATTTTGGGATCCAAAATGGCAGATTCTTGTAGAGATTCTCCCAGCAGCTGGATCTACCGGTATGGGAGGATCTTGGAAACAGTGATGGATAGCTAACAAATCATGGAAACTGAAGATATGGATCCTGCGTGTGTGTCTTTGCTCATGAATATCCCAATTTGCTGTTGCGCAAGATACGTCATCTCCGTTTTTTGTCAGATAAAAGTCCCCAGTTGGTTAATGATTATAATTAGTTGTAGTGCTTTATAATACCATCTACCATCTATATCTGGGGATTGTCATAATTCAACTGGGAATCTCAATTAGGAAACCAACCATGATTGAGGGGAGTTTCCAGAGAGTATCCTATGACAAGCCATGAAGTATATCCCCATCGTTCACAGGTGTTCCAATTCGGACTTGTTCCCAATATGTTTGAGGGATTATGCTACTATAAACCCGTACATCACGCACATAAGACAATAGCAAACCCCACACATCAAACCCAAAGGAAACCCACATACACCATCCAAAACCCATCTATACTCACATAAAAACACAAAAAAAAACAATATTTTGTGGTTAAAACCCTCTATGTTTAGCTCATTCATGGAGCCTTTCGGACAGGAGCAGGTGCCCCTCTTCGTTGGAGGCGATTCCTCAGGTGGTGGCACCACCATGTCCTTGGTGCTCACCTTGGCCAAGAGGCGCAAAACACGAGGGTAGCCATGTAGAGCCAATGATTTGAGCTACCCGGCCTGGTAAACTAACATATTGGTGGTTTAATGGGATTTAATGGGAGTTGATGGGATTTAATGGGATATACCATCTTGTAATTTAACATAGCTATTGAAAATGGCCATAGAAATAGTGAGTTTTCCCATAAAAAAATGGTGATTTTCCATAGCTATGTTAGTTTACCAGAGGCTACTAAATACTGCTTATAACGACCTCACGTCGCGACCGAAGCCTGGAATATCATGGAATGATGGTTAGGATTCAGATAATTTAATCTGGTTGAAAATGGCCCATATAGTTCCTTGATTTATCGAACTACTTAAAGATGGTGATTTTCCATTGCCATGTTAGTTTACCAGAGGGTAAATACCACTGGTTGGTGGTTTCAATTTTTTGTATGTTCCATAATATATGGGATAATCCTTCCCATTGACTTTCATATTTTTCAAGATGGTTAAAACCACCAACCAGAATACCAATCAACCAATCAACCAATCCCCAATTCATGGGACTTTCTTAATGGTTCATGACTGCTTAGTCATGGTGAATGTTGATGATTAGTGTTTAATGTCATTTTGTTGATTGCTTATGAAAGAGGGAGTTCTAGTACCTGGGTTATTGATGGATATTGGGGATTATTATATATATAACCCATAGTAGGGAAAGCTATCAACCAACTAGTGTAATGAGATGGGGATAGGGGTCTTCTCAATGGCTCTATACGATTAGTAGTGATGATACCGGGATAATAGTGGAATAATTACAATCATGTTGGAACATGAGGGAATTGTCGGAATAATGGGTTAGTATTGGCTTAGCAATGGGTTTCAATATCGTATTGTAATTGGGATAGGGATGTTAGGTGATTTTGTTGTATGGGATCATGTATCATATAGGATCAGAAAATGACAACAATAGTACACCCTGGTAAATTAACATAGACCCTGAAAATCACCAATTTTTAATGGAAACTAGTCTTCCAACCCCGATGACTGCCAGGGTCGAACTGTTAATTTACCAGAGGGTAATCCATCCCTAATCCATCCCCTTCCCATTGACTTTCATATTTTTCAAGATGGATAAAACCACCAACCAGAATACCAATCAACCAATCAACCAATCCCTAATTCATGGGACTTTCAAAAAATGGTTCATGACTGCTTAGTCATGGTGAATGTTGATCCATCCCTAATCCATCCCTAATTCTGACTTATGAAAGTGGGTACCCTCTGGTGAACTAACATAGCAATGGAAAATCACCATTTTTAATGGGAAAATCCACTATAAATGGCCATTTTCAATAGCTATGTTAAATTACCAGAGGGTATATATCCCATTAAATCCCATTAAATCCCATTAAACCACCAATATGTTAGTTTACCAGAGGGTATGTTTTTTATGACTGGGATGATGTTGTAAAATGGCCCGCGTATGTTTCTGGAAGTGGGAACTGGTTGATGGAACTGGTTGATGTCTCCGACCTCCCACTGGTTCATAGAGGCTTCCGCCATTCAACCAGTAGGGATTCATGATAACAAGTGATGGTGGTTTAATGGTGGTTTAATGGTGGTTTAATGGGATTTAATGGTGGTTTAATGGGATTTAATGGTGGTTTAATGGGATTTAATGGGATTTAATGGTATATACCCGGCCTGGTAAACATACAAATAGCTATTGAAAATGACCATTTATAGTGGATTTTCCCATGAAAAATGGTGATTTTCCATAGCTATGTTAAATTACCAGAGGGTAGATGATAACAAGTGATATGCCAAACCGACCCCCTGTATTCTTCCTAAACAGACAAAATCTTGGTAGGGAAGAAAAAGATACGCTGAAAATTGAGGTTTAGGGTCCTGCCAAGTGTTTTGCGTATGAATTACCCTCTGGTAAACTAACATAACCGTCGAAAATCACATTTTTTTGGGGGTAAAGCCACTATTAATGGCCATTTTCAATAGCTATGTTAGTCATTACCAGAGGGTATATCCCATTAAATCCCATTAAATCCCATTAAACCACCAATATGTTAGTTTACCAGGCCGGGTACATGTCCATCTTTTTTGGGTGAACTGGAGAACCTGGATGACTTGGATGTGGTGGGTCTAGTTGATAGGAGAAAAGTCGATGCTATTTACCCTCTGTTTATGTCAAAATAGCTATTGAAAATGACCATTTATAGTGGATTTTCCCATAAACAATGGTGATTTTCCATAGTTATGTTAGTTTACCAGAGGGTATCATGTTCTAAAACTGGTAAATTACCCTCTGGTTATTTAAGAGTTTGCCATGGTATAGATGGCCCATAGAAATAGATGGTTTACCTATAAAAAATGCTGATTTTCCATGGCTATGTTAAATAACCAGATGGTAATTTATCATGTTCTGAAACTGGGTACATCCTGTGTGTGAACCAACCATGGTGAATCATTATTATGAGCCACTTACCCTCTGGTAAACATACAAAAAGCTATTGAAAACATTTATAGTTGATTTACCCATGAAAAACGAAACGTTGAATTTCCATACTTATGTTAGTTTACCAGAGGGTACTCACTGCGGTGCCCGTTCAAGTATATAGTGGTTGGATGGGTTCAGACGTGGAACTTGCCCTGCAATACACACAGATTCAACCAAGAAAAGGGGGACGAGGCTGAGACAAACTTGGATTGAAACCAAAAATGAATCCAACCAGAATAAAGATGGAAATTTACTAGCCACAATTTGACCAACAGGCGCGTGCAGATGATGCTTCAATGACTACAGTTGACTTCATAGCCCAGTTTGCTGAAGAAAGCTATGGAGAAGCTATGCAGAAGCAGTTGCTGATGATGATTATTATTGTTATGATTAATGTTATGATGATGAAGATGATGAACATGATAACTATGACACATTATGATAAGGATGATGATTTAACATCATGATAACATGATGACGATGAACCATGAAAAATGTCAGTCTTTGTATTCAGTGATTCCAAAAATCATCATCATCTCCCTGAGCTTGGCAGGCCACACTTACTGGATCAGGAGCTGGCAGGTGCTTTCTTTTTCAGCCCCTGGACCAATTTGATGTGCAACACACCTGAGCCATTCAGCTGCACGGGAAGCCATGGGAAACCATGAACCGGAACGGCGCAGGGATGATGGGATGATATGTTGGGGACATCTCTCGTTCAAAGTCTGGCCCAAGATTTTTTCATGGATTGAAACTTGAAAATGAGCCAATGCTTGGTTTCAGATATTGATATATATATATATTGATCTGAAAAATGTTGCACCCCCAAACTTTGAATTCTAAAACCTCAGCTCTTCACCTTGCCAATCTCCCCAGGTACTACTCAAACGCATTCTCCAAGATCCAGGGCGTTGGGAAGTTTCAGGCACTTGCGATTTCAGAGGTAGACACACCGGGGTGATAGCTGGATGATATTGGATGAGAGGCAATACGCAGCGACCGTGACCATGTTTAGAAAGTCCTGTACCTTTCAGTATTCATCGTGGCGCCGGGTCCGAAAGGTACACCATGTCCCCCAAAAAAGGGTGTCAGAAGCCACAAGGTGCTGACAATGCTGTGAATTCCAGCAAGACCAGCACCTCCGCAGTGCTGTTATCTTCAAAATGAATAATTTCAAGCCAGCTGATCAGCTGTAGCTTTATTTCATCTCATATTTGGGATGAAAATCCACAAATCTCACTTAGTTCAAGGTGTTTTTTTTTTCTAAAGCTAGCAGCGTTTTGACCCATAGCTCTGATGGCAAGTCCTTTGCGGCATGCCGCACGTCCTGAGTTCGACAGGATGATTCCAAGTTGACGATGTACACGGGCGACATCCTCTTCCAAGAGGTGTGGGTGGACTTAAATACCATTGAAAAGACCTTTGTTGATGGGTTTATAAAACAGGTTATATTAGCTGGTTTAAATTATTGAGGGTTATTATAGAATATTATATAGTATAAATGAGTATCACCCATATGAATTATAGGAGTATTTACTAAGGGAAACGGGGCATTTTGAGGGCTTAAGTGGCGAAGCTGCTAAAAGTCTTTCTTCCTCCAAATACGAAATAAAAATATAAGCATACCACCAAACCGAAACCCTGTTTCACTACGGATTTCAGTATGGATCGTTTTTTTGTTCGGGGCAGCCATGTGGGCAGTATTTATATATACCCATAGGATCTACCCCAAATATACCATCAATATACCCCAAATGTTAGCATATATATACCATACATGGATCCTATGGGATAGATTAGGTTGATGGGATCAGGATCAAGTTTTTCTTACTCTGTCTTCTTTGAACCGTCGACAAACCTTTGATTTGGTGGCCATGTGGGGTGTGATGGCGTGTACCGTCTTGGTGATCTTATGCCCAACAAAAGTAATATGCTTCAATATGTCAATGGGAATGTCAGGATCCTAAAATGGAGGTACCTACCATATATAAGGCCTATAGTTCAGGCCTATGTAAGTGAATATCACCACAAAATATTGAGGCCTCAAAAAAAATCATCGGGAAAGACTATCATGGGCCATTGGAGGTAGCCGATCTGGTAATTCATGGCCAGAGGATTCAACCCAAACTTCGTCGCTTTGGATTGTTGTTTTTTTTTT
>Ga0126342_10009887_pt1 | contig 17081 bp, 7 predicted proteins | sample Cyp1metagenome_FD_92528 | JGI IMG/M metagenome (GOLD analysis project Ga0126342, IMG submission 92528) | Coral microbial communities from Lord Howe Island, Old Settlement Bay, Australia - Cyphastrea 1 metagenome | ecosystem: Host-associated > Invertebrates > Cnidaria > Coral ... | reverse complement strand
CTAATGGACCCAATGCCACAAAGTGTCAGTGCGAGGCAGCGCGCGATCATGCGCACCCCCCTAAGGAAAGACTGAGAGATGCGAGGGGGGACACTCCTCCACACCTCCAGAGCCGATACCTTGCATACTCTATATATATATATGTATATATATATATATATTTATATAATCTATAACTAATGTACATCGGTATACATGATTGGGATTTGAACTGCAAACCACTATGCATGATTTTGTAGTTATCAGTTGTATCCACTCGCAAATGGGATGCAACATACTCATGTTGGGGTTATTTTGGTCCTGTGATTAGGGACGAGTCATTCTGATCGAGGAATCGGAGCCGGTCACTGAAACCACTATTACATTTACCTCCGTTAGTCAAACATGGCAATCGAAGAGTCACCATTTATAGATAATTCTCCCATTAACAATTCCATTTGATGGATTTCCCATTATCGCAGTTTGATTACCAAAAAGTAATTCCAGTTAAGTATCCGATTAAGGATTCACTATCAATGATTCACCATCACTAACCACTATTTCCCTCTAAAATCCCGTTACCCTCTGGTAAACTAACATAGCTATTGAAAATTACCATTTATATAGTGGATTTTCCCATTAAACATGGTGATTTTCCATAGCTATGTTAAATTACCAGAGGGTAAATCTCTATCACATCAGATTTCCGTGGGATCCCCCCAACCCGCGAAACCCCGCTCGCCACTGCGACTGCGGGCGCCTAGATGTCGTCGAGCCGTCGACCAGGAGTCCGCAGGCTTGGCGGCCCGGATGGTCTCGAAGCAGACGCATTCCTGGAGGAAATACTGTGATTTCATAGGGATGTTGATGGGATTTTAAGGGATCATCATGGGATTTCATAGGTGGCTTAATGGGATAATAATCTTTCGGCTTTGATGTGGCTTAATCGGACAAGAATGTTAACAATAAATGTGGTTTAATGGGATTTAATTGATTTATATCATGGGATTCGGGATATAATATTTTTTTCTGCATCACTTCTGAGGCCCACACGAGGTCTCAAAGGAAAAGCAACACAGATCACGAGTGTGAGGATCGAGACGCAAGATCATTGATTCGGGATATAATATGGGATAATGGGATATTTCATAGGCGCATATAATGGGATATGCCTTTTTCACAATCAATGGAATTTATATAATGAGTACGCTATTGGAAGATTACAATAATATTGGATAATATTGGATATATGAGCCGCGGACTTTCCAGTCCCCTAGCGGGGGTCTGACCTCGTTTTCCAACGCCGCACGGCCGCTTTTAGTAGCTAAATGCTTTTCATTACATGAGATGCCTACGCCTCGTTCTCGTGGTGTTCCTACCTCGTTTTAAAACATAATTATGATGTTTTCGGCAAACCGGGGTACGGCCCAATACTACTCTCCATTTAGCCAAATAGAAGCTGTCGCTCACACACACATATATATAATATTATATATATATATATACATTGACATTATGTAATCACATCTGCCTTACACTTAAGTAAGTCTGAAAATGGGGTGTTTAACCCAAAACCATAGGGAGTTAACGGGATATAATTAGATCTGCAACAAACCACAACTGTTTGGCTATGTCTGAAAAGATTGAAACAGGGAAATTGAGGGTTAACATCATGTAAACTGAACAGCCGTCAAATTTTGGGGTACCCTTTTTCAGATAAACCTATGACAGGGATGGCACGTAGACAGAACATAGAGAAAACATCAGTGAAGAGGAACGGCAGCAGCAAAAACAGCAAAGGCACTCTAAGGATCATCTTCTAAATAGGATGGAACGCTATGGAACGTCCCTTAAAAAACCAACAAAACACATCATTGTTATTCCATAGTATACCCATTCATTACTGTTCCAAATCCCAGTACATCAAATAGAAAAAAATCAATTAAATCCCGTTTAAGCATCATTTGTAAAAGTTATATCAGATAATATATATATATACATTGTATCATTGTATCATATAACAATATATATTAATATATAATATCATAAAATATACATACGCATATCTTCCTGTTGTTGGTGACCCCATTCTTGTTGCGTATTAATTACACCACATGATATCCCCTCTGCGCTGTTGAGCTGCTGGGTTCCGCTCCACGTCAAAGATCTCTTCGTCCACTTCGATATCCAGACCCCTTGGAATCCCCAGCAGGTTGGGGGTATCTAAACTATACTGGTTGGTGGTTGACCTACCCCCTGAAAAATATGAGTTCGTCAGATTGGATCATCATCCCAACTATTGGGGAAAATAACAAATGTTCCAAACCACCAGTCAGTATAGCAATCCGAAACAAATGATAGAACATGATAGAACAGAACTGGCAATCTCTCAAGTATATAGTCTATAGATATCATTTACAACATCCTTGAAACATGCTACATATGTTTGTTTGGGCCCCAAACTTTGGGGGTTGCTTTAGCTGGATCTACCTACATAGTTTATTGGGGAGATTGTCTTGCAACCCTCCTCCACATCATGATGCCACTACTTTAGCAGGAATTTACTTTCCTTTTTTGGTGATAGCTAAAACCAAGATCATTGGAACAGCAAAAACTGTTAAAACATTGGTTTGCCAAGAATTGCAGAATCCACCTCAGTTCATGTATACATATATGGCAGTTGTCATGGGAAACATGGTCAAGTTGCCACTATTGGGTATTTTAAGACAACCCATGTGGCCAAGTGTAGTTGGATCAAAACTCCCAAACGCAAAGTGGAAAACACACGTTTCACGCCAAGTCAGAAACGCAGTTTCCAACAAAAACCAGATGATCTATTTCTATAGATCATCACTTTCTATGGATCAATTTCTATAGATCAATTTCTATAGATCAATTTCTATAGATCAATTTCTGTAGATCAATTTCTATAGATCAATTTCTGTAGATCAATTTCTATAGATCAATTTCTATAGATCAATTTCTATAGATCAATTTCTATAGATCTATTTCTATAGATCAATATCTATAGATATGCTTCTATAGATCAATATCTGTAGATCAATTTCTATAGGTCAATTTCTATACATCAATTTCTATAGATCAATTTCTGTAGATCAATTTCTATAGATCAATTTCTGTAGATCAATTTCTATAGATCCATTTCTATAGATCTATTTCTATAGATCTGTTCCTATAGATCATCAATTTCTATAGATCATCAATTTCTATAGATCATCAATTTCTATAGATCAATTTCTATAGATCATCAATTTCTATAGATCTATTTCTATAGATCAATATCTATAGATCAATTTCTATAGATCCATTTCTATAGATCAATTTCTATAGATCTATTTCTATAGATCAATTTCTATAGATCAATTTCTATAGATCCATTTCTACAGATCAATTTCTATAGATCAATTTCTTTAGATCAATTTCTATAGATCTATTTCTATAGATCAATTTCTATAGATCAATTTCTATAGATCAATTTCCAAAGATCTATTTCTATGGATCAATTTCTATAGATCAATTTCTATAGATCAATTTGTATAGATCTATTTCTATAGATCTATTTCTATAGATCTATTTCTATAGATATGCTTCTATAGATCTATTTCTATAGATCTATTTCTATAGATCAATTTCTATAGATCAATTTCTATAGATCAATTTCTATAGATCAATTTCTATAGATCAATTTCTATAGATCAATTTCTATAGATCAATTTCTATAGATCTATTTCTATAGATCAATTTCTATAGATCAATTTCTATAGATCTACTTCTATAGATCAATTTCTATAGATCTATTTCTATAGATATGTTTCTATAGATCTATTTCTATAGATCCATTTCTATAGATCTATTTCTATAGATCTATTTCTATAGATTAATTTCTATAGATCAATTTCTATAGATCAAATTCTATAGATCTATTTCTATAGATTTATTCCTATAGATCAATTTCTATAGATCTATTTCTATAGATCTATTTTTATAGATCTATTTCTATAGATCAATTTCTATAGATCTATTTCTATAGATCAATTTCTATAGATCAAATTCTACAGATCTATTCCTATAGATCAATTTCTATAGATCTATTTCTATAGATCAATTTCTATAGATCTATTTCTATAGATCAATTTCTATAGGTCTATATCTATAGATCAATTTCTATAGATCTATTTCTATAGATCAATTTCTATAGATCTATTTCTATAGATCAATTTCTATAGATCAATTTCTATAAATCCATTTCTACAGATCAATTTCTATAGATCAATTTCTATAGATCTATTTCTATGGATCAATTTCTATAGATCTATTTCTATAGATCCATTTCTATAGATCTATTTCTATAGATCAATTTCTATAGTTTTTTTTCTATAGATCTATTTCTATAGATCTATTTATATAGATCCATTTCTATAGATATATGTCTACTGATCTATTTATATAGATCAATTTCTATAGATCAATTTCTATATCAATTTCTATAGATCTATTTCTATAGATTTATTTCTATATGTCTATCTTTTTGGTCACGTTGTTTCTGTCTCCTTTGGTTATTATGATGGTTATTGATGGTTAATGATGGTTGATGATGGTTAATGATGGTTTATGATGGTTAATGATGGTTAATGATGGTTAATGGTGGTTAATGACGGTTAATGATGGTTAATGATGGTTAATGATGGTTGATGGTGGTTAATGATGGCTAATGATGGTTAATGATTGTTAATGATGGTTAATGGTGGTTAATGATGGTTAATGATGGTTAATGGTGGTTAATGATCGTTAATGATTGTTAATGATGGTTAATGATGGTTAATATACTATTAACTATCTATTATGATATGGTTAATGATGGTGAATAATAACCTGTACCATAAATCATATAATTTCCCTAGTCCTGACCAACAGAAGTCTGCCTACAATATTAGATATAATATTATATATCACATATATATATATTTATATGATATATGCCTACATTCCTTTGTCTGAACATCTGGTACTGGAGTGACACTGGTTTCTCACCTTGTTCCCAACATGGGTGAGAAATCCATCACCGAGCCACTTGTAGACCTCCTTAAAGGTATGGAAGGCTTCCACATCTGTGTCCTAGCTACGACCCCATGGGATGAGATTCGTCGGTCAACAGAATCAAACCATCCATTTGGGGGCTAAGTTTGACGAGGCAAATGAAGTGAATGAAGTGGGAAATCAAAACGCGATTGGCTTTCCTGGCTTCAACTGGGATCTCCAAATTGTTAGTTTCGATTCATTCGAAAAATGCCCCGATTTCCGCCACCTCCCCAGGAGGCGAGTCTTATGAAACTTTCAATGGCTGCCAACATCAGGAAAATAATCAAGGTTTAAGTTTTAACAGCATACAGGTGTATATATATAATTATATATATACAGATACTGATTCGGAAAACAAAATAACAAGTTGATTTCACGTTGATACAGTGTCATAACATTTTAGATAACACGAAACAAAAAAAACAACAAACAAATCACCAACAATCAGAAGCCTTGCTCAAAATCAAGGGCCAGTGTCCGACAGCTTCTTCACGCGGCGGCAGTGAGAATAGACACAGAAAACGAAAGCCACAAGCAGCACTACAAGAAGCAGAATCTGCCAAATCACCAAGAGAGTCGCCTGACAATGAACTGCGAACTCTGGTCCTCCGGTAAGACTTGAGCTGGGAAAATGGCTTATGTATAGATGAATTCCGTAAAGAAAAAGGTCTATGCAAAATTGTGATTTTACATATCAAACTGTTAAATTACCAGAGGATAAGTGGTTTCACCCGCGAAACAAATGTCATGGGAAATCATAATACGGATCGAAATGTCACCATGTTTGAAACTATACCCGTGAATTGCTCTAACATGTTACTTCATGTTGGGAGGATTTCTGCTGTTTTACCACAAATATGATATCAAAATTATGGTGCTATTTGATTAACTATCATTAACCATCATTAACCATCATTAACCACCATTAACCATCATTAACCACCATTAATCATCATCTGTTAATCACTGGTTGCTACAAAGCTTGAGATCTTTGTCAAAAAATCTGCAATTGCTGGGAGTCACAGGATCCAGGTTCGGCAGAAAGCTCATGCTGCCACCCGGAACAACCTGGGCACTGATCACCGCATGAACAATGTGGTTGTTTAGTTGTAATAGTTACCCTGAAAATGACCCAGGGGCGCCCAAAAAAAACAGGATGATTTTGACTCGTGACTCCGCGTCAAAACAGAGATTTCTTCGGGAGAACATGCAGAGTACATTGGGTTCGGGTTCAACTTCAAAACTTATGAACATCTAAATATGTGCGATCTATCACTGAATATTTCTTTTGGCACACATTAAAATCAAAGATATTAGTTGAATAGAAATCCACCAACATAGATACATAGATACATAGATACATAGATACATAGGTAGATAGATAGATAGATAGATAGCTGGATAGAAAGATAGATAGATAGATAGATAGATAGATATATAGATAGATAGATAGATAGATAGATAGATAGCTAGCTAGGTAGGTAGGTAGATAGATAGATAGATATATATATATAGATGGATAGATATATTAGATAGATTAGATAGATTAGATAGATTAGATAGATAAAAAGATAAATAGATAAATAGATAGATAAATAGATAGATAAATAGATAGATAGATAGATAGATAGCTGGATAGATAGATAGATAGATAGATAGATGGATAGATAGATAAATAGATAGATAGATAGTTAGATGGACAGACAGATAGATAGATAGGTTGAATTAGCTTGGAACAAGTGATTTCTTTTGTAGGAAAAGCATCATGTACCATTTTCCCATTACTTGTTCAAGAGTGTAACCCTCCAGCAAGGAACCCCGTGCTGCCCGCCAATCTCTGCCCGTGTCGAGGCTTATGGGCTTGTCATGGTTCCAAAGATGGGGCTATTGCTGGTAGACAATGTTAGACTACCATGGTAGTCAAGCTTCGGGAGTATGGTGACAGATCCTGAAATTTCTGGGTCCCTGTTTTGAAATTTATGGTGACCGAGCCATATGGCCAGCGTGTCTTTCCACTAAGGTCTCTTGCAGCAAGGTGGATGTATCGATCTTGCTGTTCCTACATCAAGCATCATACACGGACATACAGCCTGTCCAACTTTGCTTGATAGCTGTTCCTACCATGGATTAGGCTTTGAGCCTGGACTCAGCGAAAAGCAACTGTGAGCAAATTGTCACCCCACACCCTTTTCTGATTCTGGCCATGATGATGTCCAGGCATATTTTGTGTGTATGGGTCAACAATATGATATCTATGGACCCCACAAAAGGTCCCTATGTTAACTTATTTTCAATATATTTTCGGGGGTCAATAGATTTGACTCGATCCGACGTGCTTTTGCTGCATCATGCCAACCTCCCCTCTTCCAGCGTTCCAATTCAGTTGTTCACAAACTTTTAAGCTTGTATTTTCCTGATTGATTTATTTTCATCATCCATTGTTATTAATTTTCTGCAAGATGTGTTTCAGCAATCAACGACTTTGACAATTTACATATCTATCTAATACTTGTAATAATATATGTGATATATCTACATGTCTATGGAATTTCCAGGATTCTCGGATATCATACTTGCGTATTGCAGAACTTGCCATCATTTGAGTCACCTATGAGATCCAGTGTTCTATCATCCTGTTCTCCATTTAGATGCCATACATATTTCAGGGAACCAAGAAACAAGTGGGATGGACAAAAACCATCAAAAACCTAATAATATCATATCGTTGTCTTTACAATCCATACATATTCTTTATACCATAATCCAATCAATAGTGATATATATATACCATAATCTTGAAATATTGATTCTTTATATCAATTCATCCCATTGGATTTACCCATAATAGCATGATGTACCTTTAAAAAAATACCCCCATTGGATCCCATTGGATCCCGTTCGAATCCCATGAATCACCATGACCTTGAAGAAGTCTTCTGAATAAGGGTAAAACATTGTGTTTTACACCATTGAATCACCATTGAATCACCATTTCTTCATGGGTAAAACATGGTAAAACAACATCAAACCGAACCGTCAAAGTCCAACATTTCCCGCAGATCGGCGCGACTCAACTTCCGGTGGGCTCTGGAACCAACCGCTCAGAGATGACCTGGGTCAAGGAGAACAACTCCACAGTGATGTCATTTGGGGATGGGTCAAAACCAATAGTACCCCTGTAGTTCACATCAAAATAGCTGGGTTAAAATGGATGTGAATAACCCCCTAAAAATGGTATGTATAGGTATTGATCCATAGCCATTTGAAATTCTGATAAACTTCTGGTGCAATCTGTTGAAATTCTATGAATGTCTGGTGAAATCACCAAAAAAAAATCTGGTGATAGCACTGTATATCACTCGAAACTTTGGTATAGATTGAAATGCTGCGCTTGAATCACTCGGAATGCTGCTCAAATCTGCTGAGGTCACTTGTAATAATGATTAAGTGGTACTTAATTATCAAAGTATCCAATCAAGGTCTAACAAAAAACAAAACAATATATATATATATATTATATGTATATATATATATATATACGTATATATAATATGACATGGAAATGGTTTGTAAACATGAGGAATACAACAAAGGAACACATATGTAAATATGGTATGGTCTAGCACTCGGTTTATCATCAAACATGTTGGATCAGAAGGTTCAACTGCCAACAAAAAAAAGGCAGTTATAGCAACGACAAACGGCAAAAAAAATAGTCATCCAAGACTGAACCAAATGCTCAGAAGTGCAGGGTGCATGGAATCCTGATCCCAGCCTATCCCGAATCCCAGAGCCTAGTATCATCTAGTACCATCTGGTTATTTAACATAGCCATGGGAAATGGCCCATAGAAATAGATGGTTTACCTATTAAAAATGGTGATTTTCCATGGCTATGTTAGTCATAACCATATCTCTCCTGACCACAACAACCTGTCACCCTTTTCGCCGAAAGCATCTGCTCAAACGATGTTCCGATCGACATGGATCGACCGATTACAACCTCGTCCTCTCCAAGCACAGCTCAAACTGAACGGGCCTGTTCCATCCTGTTCCCACCATTGGAGAACGTGCTTTTTCTGGTGTCTCTAACATAAGCTAACAGTTCACTCATGAAAATTGGGTGCCAATGTCCTTCCACCTCAAGAACTTCAACACTGTATTAGGACAATGATTGGAAGGATCAGAGGTTCACCACTCATGTTGGGCAAGAGCAATGATGACTCACTGATTACAGAAATACTTCCAATCAGCCAATGCCGAGTTACTTTCCGCGTTTGAAATCATTTGAAGGGCTTTAGAGCTACCTCCAGGACTGGATATAGTTGCCATTATAACAATATGTGACATCTGGCACCCATCAAGAAATTAATACACCCCAACAAAAAACAACACGGACTCCCAAAAATGGTCAATTCCAGGTACAGGAAATCAGCCTGTAATAATTTTTGTGGGATTCCATGTAAGTTTTCAGGGGCGTAGATACCGAAACCTACACATTACACCAAGTTCGGCGGTTGAGCCGTCTCAACCTCTGCCACTTTCACTTCAGCCTCCACAGGAATCTCTAGGGGCGCCGCAATATGTTCCTTGGCAACGCATGAAATTTCTGCCACAAACATTCGCGTAGGAATCGGATAGAAACGGAGAGTTACCCACTGGAAAACGGGATCAAAACCAGCATGGGGCCATAGGGTTGCTTAAGAATAGGGTCCCCTGCAAAATCCTATGGTTTATCATTGTTTTCCCTACCAAAATGGTCGTATCCCCCATCTTTAGACCCTGGGATTATGAGCCCAACAGAAGCTGCCAGGAAGACAAAAAACCATCCAGAAAGACTTCCAGACTTCCACGACATCTCAACTACACAATATCTCTATATATCTGTATAGTATATGGTTGCATAATGTCAACCAGCCGGAAAACGGCTCAAAACCCTGGTGCATAACCCTCGGTAATTTCTCCTGAAAAATAGGTCAAAACTGGTGATTCCACCAGTCGTGGTACAACTAACTTGACCCATCCCCAGGTGGAAAACCGAGCTACAGAGACGTTCTTTTTCTCCACCTCTGCCGCCGCAAGGAAGTTCGGGGGGTGCGCCTGGCAACCAAGTGATCATCCGATTGCTGATCAATGGGAAAGGCAAAGGTTTGGGAATACCCATAGGAAACCTCCTTTTTTTTCATTTTTTTCATACAGCTTGATGATGTTTGATGGCTATGGCTGAATCAACACTGATGAACGAACCTCATTTTTTAGTATACGGCCATGTTTGGGATCATTATCCTTAAAAAAAGCCATCATTTCTAGCGATGTCATGGTTTTCCGTCCTGATAACGGGTCCGAGGGTCCGTTTCGGAGTTGATGGGGGTGCTATCCCACTACCACAATCCCTATGACGGTCTACGATTACCTACCTTTTATGGGGTCAATAATCATGCCTTAAGGGTGAAAGGATATACTTGAGTGAGAACGAACTACTCTGATCTATGTTGTTGCTCTTTCATGATTTGATCGCTATACCGGCTATACCCCAAAGGCAGGGTGGACATGGACTTGATTTAAGAACTTCCCAGTACCATCTCAACGAGTCATTCGAAATCATCCCCTGGCTGACAGAAATTGACACCACCCCAGGCTGGTATCATTTCATAATAAGCTAATCATAATAAATCATTTTTTAGCAAATCCACTTCTGGTTCGTTCCCCATGTTTGTTGCTCATGTTTTTTTTGTTTTTTTTTTAATGTTCATGGTAAATCACCAGCAACCAGCCATAATTTTTGGTCCAATGGTTCAACCGGCCATCACTTGGGGGGATACCCTATTGGGTCGGACCCCCACATCTGCCACATCTCTGTCTGGATCCTCTGAGCAGTCGGCAGTGGGTCAATGGGAATCCCCTGAATAATAAGAATTCATTTATGATCATGAATCAAAATAGTAGGTAATGATAATATAATAGGACATTGGAATAAATGAACCTGTAATCACTATGTCAATGAATTTTATTCCTTTAGCCATGAATGATTCAGGATGTATTATATATATATATATCATTATCTTACAGTAAATCTGGCTGAATTACAGCAGTTCACCAACCTAAACATCGCTGAAACTTGCGCATTCCAGGCTTCCGTCACAGAGAGATCATCATTTCCCCTGAGGTATTGACCATAAATGACCTGTAAATGACACATGATATACCCTGTGGTTATGACTAACATAGCCATGGTATAGATGGCCCATAGAAATAGATGGTTTACCGTTCGTAAAAATGGTGGATCTTTCAATGGCTATGTTAGTCATAACCAGATGGTAATAAAACTCATTTATAAAACTCCCGTTAGATTACATATAAATGACACATGATACTGTATTGACATTAATAATACATCATTAATGACATGTAAATGACACATTAATTATACTGTATTGTATGAAACTCCCGTTTATTTGCCGTGGAACGACATGATATATTGTGTGACAAGCTTATGATCTTATTCACAATTGAAGTTCCGACTAAAGACAGAATTATAAGGTTGGCATGGGTCTATCGCTCGCTGCAAGGAGTAGTTTTGTCTAAAAGAACCAGTATAACCCCTGAACTAATCATCAATCAACCATCATTATGAAGAAATATATTCAATTACACAATAATTTTCAATTATCAAGTGCCGTAGTGTGATGAATGGTTGCTAAATATTAGTGCCTGCCTTTTTTGGGGGACATCCCAACATCGTTTTGGTCGCCTTTTCCTGGTCCTTTGCAACAGATGCCACATCTCTCTTGTCTTGATGCAGTGTATAGAAGGCATACCTCAGATCTCCCGGACATCAACAGGTGGGAGATCGAAATCATGAAGGTTTAGATGCAAATTTCGCATGCAGAATGGTCCAAATTAAATAAAGATATGATTATTCCATGTGAACCCAGTGCAGAATTCATTGTTTATCAATGTTTATCATAATTGTTCAATGATTATCATGATTGGTACGCATGGGTACTTTAGTGAACAATTATGATCAACATTGATAAACTGTGCAGTTCTGGCGTACCCATGCGTACCCTATTTTGCCCAATTTGGAGAAATACCAACTATTTCGGACAAGCTATGGGCAAACCCAAACAACATTATCTACAAATCATGGATAATCCATACATCTATATTAATTTGCTGGTGGTAATTCATAGCATTTCATAACCATACGCATTTCAACTCATTTCAACTAGCATTTGGTAGCATGAGGGTTTGGGGGTTCCTAAAATAGAGGTACCCCAAATCATCCAAGTTATGGATGTTACTTAGCATTGAAACACCCATGGTGACCCTGGGTCACCCCCAAGACGCTGGAAACCTCCATTTCTAGTCATTCCCATGTTAGTTTGTTCGGTTCCCATGTTAGATTGATAAGATTCCCATGTTAGTTTCATAAATCACTATTAATCACTATGAATCACTATTAATCACTATGAATCACTATTACATAATCACTATGAATCACTAATGATCACTAATAAATCACCATTAAATCACCATTGAATCGCTATTGAATCACTCTTGATAACTAATCACTAATCACTAGTCATTTCACATCTTCGCAGCAAACAATCGCCGTGAATCGCCATGGCACAGCAACGTGGTGGCACTGCTAACATAGTCCGGGAGCATCACATCTTCCTGGCGGTTGTCATGGGGGTTGCCGGGGTTACTTTTTGATGTTTTGTGGGATTGCTCAATGGTGATTTTGGGGCTAAGATTCCAGTCGGAATTTTACGTTTCTATCTTTAAGTGATTCTTTTTGGTGGTTTCTACACACCCAATCTTCTTGGAGGATGGTTTAAGAATGCTTACTTAATTCAATACCCTTGAATGGTAAGTTGCTTGGTAAAACCTCGGATTGAGCAACCGTACCCAAGGTGCTGGATTTGTTCTTCGGCTGGCATAGATGGTCATCGACCATGAAATGGATCAGCTTCATATGCATAGAAATAACAACGTGCTTGAGGATCATTGGTAGGACTTGAACACTTCGCAACATGACTGAACAAATACCTAATAAGTAGAAGTGTTCACAGTAGAGCCATTCAATGACACACGAATTGGAGAAATTTGCGTGTTCAGTATTAAAGTAGTGAAATCAGTGGAACTATCGATTGGAAATCCGAGGAATAACACCATTTCTGGATACTTCTCATCTTGGATTTATGAAGAATTTTGCTGGCTTTCGGAGGAAAATAATGCTAATTATGCTGACGAAAGCAGACATTTTGAACGCAGAGCCTGTTTGTTCTGCACTAACCACACATCATACCTCAGCTCATTGATGATGCTTGATGGATGACGTCAACGTCCACCCGATTGACCGAATGCTCAAGCCAACCCATATATTATCATATACAGTACATCTTCAAGGATTTGCAGTCCTCTGGTGGGGTCAAAAACAGATTCCCGATCCCCGTCTTCATAGTTCCTCTACAATCTACAATCCTTCATTCAATCTGTGCAGTTGGGGCATACGGGGTGGTATTTTACACTATATAGGGGGATGAGATTGCTGCAAGAACATGCCAGACATTGCTCTTCTTTTCGCCCCTCCAAATTCTTGGAGACCTTTGACAGGGCACACCATTTCTGATAGAGCTTGCGTCATGCGGAACAAAACCACCAGTCTGGGAGTTGCAGCAACAAACGATTTAACCACCATTCAGTGGCTGCAATCAGGAAGTAACATTTAGCATTAAAAAGTCTGAATCATCATTCATATAGCATCAAAACACAATCCAATACCGACTTTCATTGGCTTCCATCTCCAAACCTGATCACATTTCTTTCAAGACACAAGTCTTAACAAGGAAACACAATCTCCGTTTGGCTTTGTCTGAAAACATAGCACCCCTTTTGCGAAGGAACATCAACATGTTCCACCATCCTCCCTAGTAGCTGGCCACTTTGGAGTATATTTTGGGGGCACTTAGTACCATAACTGCTTAGTGACCGTGGTGATTGTAAGTGCCCAATTCGCGGTTAAGTGGGTTATATATGGACGGTAATAGGTAAATATATATATATATATGGGTAAATTATAATATTTCACTAACCTGAAATAAGGCCAATTGGGGATGATTTCCCTTATTAATCATGATTCCAGTGAGGTCGCAGTGAGGTCGTTATAATTTACCCATATATATATATAATTATATAAACAAACGGGTAACAGTTAACACTCTAGTTCCTAAGTTATATATCAACAAATTTATATCTATTATCATTAATTAATTCACAATTATAAAGGTAATGACTGCTAAATTCTCAATAAATCCACTATATAATATCATTTACAATATCATTCTCCTGAAACCCAGGTCTAGAACTCGTCTTCCCCAGCATTTCTAGGTGATTTTCGTTGATTCTTCCCCATGTAGTCCCCATCAAAGGCTTCCCCGGCGCGGCGCCGGCTACGGCGGGCCCAGGGGCTTGCCATGGAAGTGCCGCGACTGCAGCACCGAGGAGGCCAATTCTCGTCCTTTGTTCTCCTTGGCCAAAAAAAATGGGCACCTAATGGAAACTAATTGTAACTAATGGTGCCCATTGGAACTTAATTTGGTGAACTAATGGTGAACCATTGGTAACTTAATGGTGAACTAAGGTGGTTAACTAATGGTGAACTAATGGTAACTAATGTTATGGTACCTACTAACTAATGGTGGTTAACTAATTTGTGGTTACATTAACAAATGGTGGTTATAAAAATGGTGGTACCTTTTGTGGTTAAGTTAATGGTGAACTTGTGGTGAACTAAGGTTGCGGGAACTTATATATATAAGTTATGGTTCACTTTGAGACGAAGGGTAACTTAATGGTAACTTATGATACTAAAGGTCTAACTTTCTAGCTCACCTTTGTGGTGCCTAATGTTAACTTGATGGTAACTATGGTAACTTCACGTAACTTTAAAAACTATGGTAACTTTGGTAAACAATTGTAAACAGGATGCATGATTATGACCTGTAGAAGAGGTGTGGTAACTTCTACACTATGGAAAATTAATGTAACTTAGACTAGTTACTTACTAATAATCAACTTTGGTACCTATGGAAAATTAATGTTGCTTACAAACTATGGTAAGTTTGGTGAATATGATTCATGATTATGACTTGTTGTAGTTCAGCTATGGCAGCTTATAAACTATGGTAACTTGTTGGAACTTAGAATACTTACTTACTAATATTCAGTTTTGAAGTGATCACATGGTATTTACAGGGTTTTGTGAGTTTGGGATGATGGTCGCTTTTTACTTCTGCCATCGCCGCTTCAGTCTGCCAAGCGCTTTCTTAGGGCGTGATCTGTGAGACTCATGTAGCCCTTGGAATTTCCAAGGTGCCATGTCCATTGCCAAATTCGACTTCCTTGAAGCAAGTGAAGATTAATAGCCCTATTTTTCCGGGTGGTCCAAACACTTGACACGAGATCCTTGGATTTTTTTTTACGTAGCCGTAGCGTAGTATCAGTTGAGTGTGCAAGTAAATTGAACGTTATTGCCCCACCCCACCCCAGCCAAAATCCCAAGCCATGCCGTAGCTTCGCATCAGTTAAGTGCGCACAAAACTTGAACGATATTGCCCCACCCCACACCACCCAAACCCCATATTGAAAAGTAGCACGACTACACGCGCAGTTTTCCACCAGCTAGCATAAACAACTTACGATAAATAAAAAGTAACTAAGGGTAACTATGGTAATTTAATGTATGTAACTGTCTAAAAACAACACAACACTATGGTAAGTTTGGTAGATATAATACTGACATGAGTTTGACTTATGGTAACTATGGTGATTTATAAGCTATGGTAACTTTACTATACTGTACTTGTTTCTCAAAGAAATTACAGACATTTATGTATGACGTTTATTTTAAGTTTACTCTGATAACTGACAGGAACTGAAAGCAACTAATTATGTAAGTTATTTACTGGCAATAAATGCTATATATATATGATATCCATAATAGATGTTTGTATCTCATAAATGGATGGGCATTATATAGCTGGTTGGTTCTAGTAACCTACCTTCGATTAACCTACCTGGTAATATATTTGCTTGTATTTCTGGCTTGTGTTTTGGGCTTACTAACCACCAACAACCACTAATCAGCGCTTGTTGGCGAGCTATTACTGGGGCAGTCATGGGAGGGAGTTGGTTGAATGCCACGATAATGAGGCGTTGCAGCTTTGAGAATATCTCTATATATTTGTATATATATATATATAGATACATATATATATAGATACATAGTCACATGGTATATAATGTCCACTTAATGGGACACTATATACTATATATACTCCCATCATGGGGTCCATTGAAAATCCATCTCTTCTGGGACCAACGATTTACCCCAGCTCTTCCAGCATTGTCATGGAAAAAATGTATTGTTTCGACGTGGTCGAAGCATTTATCATGGAAAAATGCAATTTATCATAGCATCATTTTAGTTATGGCAGTTATGGCCTTGGTGGCTCTGCAAAAATTGAAGCAAACAATCTTCGCATCTAACGATCGCAGAAGACATAATCTCCTCTCGCTGGATCCTGTTTTCCCGTCTAAGTCTCTCATGTCTCCCATTTCGGACCTGAGAAACAACACAGCAGAATATTATGCTTTACTGTAGTTACCATAGTTGCCATGAAGTTTCTAAGTTCCTAACATCACAACAATGTTCCCATTAAGTTACCTAGTTGACTATGACATAACATGTTCGTAACATGTTCCAAAAAATCATCCATTCACTTCCCAACCATTTCCCCATTTATTTCGTTTCGTGGATCGCCGCGAAACGCCATGAAACGCCGCGCCTCTTGGACTCCCCGGAAGGTGATGGACTGGAAGCCCTGCTGGGTCTCCTCTGCCACCGCCACCAAGGTGTCGTCCACGTAGATCTTGTAACCTCGAAACAAAGATTTAATATGTATCAATGTGTACGTAACATATATATATATATAT
>Ga0126342_10009886_pt1 | contig 17081 bp, 24 predicted proteins | sample Cyp1metagenome_FD_92528 | JGI IMG/M metagenome (GOLD analysis project Ga0126342, IMG submission 92528) | Coral microbial communities from Lord Howe Island, Old Settlement Bay, Australia - Cyphastrea 1 metagenome | ecosystem: Host-associated > Invertebrates > Cnidaria > Coral ... | reverse complement strand
TCTCTTCTCCTCTCATCTCATCAATCGCATCCCATCCCGTCGCCTCATATCATCTTATCATCTTTCATCATCTCATACATCATCTGCCATCATTTTCCATATCTTTAGTTATCCCGTTCTTCAGTGACAAACCATTGTCGCATTGCATCGTCTGCATCCCTTTCCCCTGGGCCTCAAATCTTTCAGGACGAGAGATTGGCGATACTCCCTGGTACGACCCAGAGTGTCAAAGCATGCAAAGCATTCATCTCACAAATGTTCGACGCGAGGACAGTTACGACAAATGCTCGCCACCTTCTGTAATTTTCAGGTCAAATCATAAATTAGCATTTTGAAGCATTGCTAGACACACTTGATTTTTAGATACCAAGCGGGTAGGGCACATGAATCGGGGATAGATAAGATGTGGGGTCTGTGTACGGCGTGGAGACAAGGGATGATGCTGCTTTCGATTTTTTCTCACTTTGCATAGTTCGCGTTAGCTTCCTTTGGATACGCGACAGGATGATGCAACGACCAAAACTCTTCGCACCGCCCTTCGTCCAGCAGTAGACATGTACAATGGTTTGGAACCACACCAGCGTGATCACATAGCTGCCCTAATCATGTTCCACTGTGGGCTCTATCGGACCTTTGGCACGAAGGAGTGTATCCGTCAACTGGGCTTCATTCATATGAATGCTTGGGACAAGGCCGCTCAAGAGAAGGTTGTTGCCATTTGTATGAGCTTGTGGCGCCGTGGGATTGCAAACTTCACCCGGGCCTACGGCCCTGCGCGCATTTATCGGTCACGAGAAACACATGCGCGCCGGCATGTCCATGGAGAGAGCTTTGCGCGTGCCCTTTTTCAGGATGCTGAGCAGACAGAAACAAACCATTCGGAGCAAGTGTTGAAGTATGGTGTTTTGTTCCATGATGATCATGATCGTGATAAGGACAATGCCTTACGTATATTTGCATTGCAATGGCCAATTGCTTTACATGGTTGGTGCTGGGTGAAGTCAATTTTGCATCTCCTGACTTGACAATAATTCCGCCATGCTTTGCAGGAAGTATGTCAGACTCAGCTGGCGGGGCTGTGGGCGAGTCGCTTTTCCATCGTCACAGCGGCAGCACGCGGTTCATGGCAGGAACTTGTCCAAGCAATCATGCGGGTCCCGCAGTATGGTGGCACAGGCACCTGGATCTGTTTGTGTCCTGTTCATTTTCATGAAGTTTGGCAAGTTTATGAGGCAGAACATTTCCATGTCATGCTTTCTCACGCTTATTCTCACATGCATGTACCGTGCAGCAGAGGATTCCGCGCAAAGGAGCTTGCGCAAGACTTGCTGTGGACACCCCTCATGTGCTCTTGAAATGTTACGAAATGTTCCTGACCATTTTGAGCACGTGCATTATTCTAACATATGTGGTTGTAATGGTCTTAGCATTGCGTGTGATCCAACGGTTTGCATCGCTACATAGCTTCTTCTGCTATGAGTCAGTATGTGCCTTGTGGGTTTGTGGCGCAAATACTTTGGAACCAACCAAAAAAAGATGTTGCTCTGATAATTCTGAAATAACACCTAGATGCTTGACATGTTGTGTCTGATGCATTTAGCCACAGTGCTGCTGCGCTTGTGCATCATATGTCGGAACTGTCGGAAGAAATGCCCCCACCAGTTTATGGTGGTAGCGTAGCTCCATCGCGCCATCTGCCTTGCAGCTGCCAAGGTGTTTGGGAGACCCGGTGCCATGATGCGAGTTCATGGTGCCCAGTGGGACCAGGTGCCCGCAGAGGATTGAACCGACTGAAGGGCCGACCAATAGCACAGGACTGCTTCAGCAGCCAGGATTTGCCATAGTAAGACTTCTTTTTGCAAAAAATAATGCGGAAGATGTATATTCAGCTGACATGCTCTGTTCAATGCACGTGGTCATTCTTTTATTCTGAACCTCTGCCATTTGCAATGTTTGCTGCTGCGATTATGTTACGTTGAAGATCTTGAAGCCTATGTTTTCCAAACATACCTTGTATATCTGGAGTGTTTGACAATCTCACTTTCCTGGCTGGATAGCGTTCCCTCCCATGCACGTGAGTACACCCTCTTGCCAGCCACGTTCAGGCAGCAGCTCAGCAGTTCAAGCTCGCTTCTTGGCAGAACTGATGGATGTGTACAACCAGGAACCCGAAAGAGCTCATCAACGGCCAGTGGTTGGCTTGCACTAAGAAAACAGTGTATTTGGCACATCTGCACAGCTTACATATTGTTCAGGATAGGTCAGGATTGGCAGGTTGAAGACCAATCAGTATGTTTGTCAGCTACAGTCATCTAAATTTCCACAGTTGCTGGGTCTGACGTATTCAGGTATGAGCTAGAAGCCCTCACACTACATGATGTGCAGTTCCAGCTCTGCGAATTTGACACATGGCAGCGCTGGCTGCGACAGGAAGGCCATGTTCGGCTCTATGTGCGGCTGTAGCCAAGCTGCGCCCCTCTAGTGTCAGACAACATGTCCTAGACCGGACTTTGCGAGGCAGCTTGCGAAATGAAACCCCGGTCGTTTTGGCTGCAAGATTGTGATGATCGAAGGAATCACTATCGAGCTTGTTTCCAGGTCTTTACTTGTGAGACTCGCCCTCATCATGAGCATGGCGTTGCCAGCCTGTTTTTTCCCATCGTGCTCTCATTGAAATCATATCATCAACATTGACATGGCTGCCGGACACCCACATGATTAAGATTCTGAGCCGTACACCCTGTGTTTTGGATTTGTGGGAAAGCATGGGAATTTCTACTGTGGCCCTCCTTAATTGTCTTGCCAGAGTGCGACCAGCATTTGAAGATTTAGAAGCTTGTTCTGCTCACGTAGCACAATGCTGATGTTGATTTGATGGGTCCGAGACTCTAAAACATCGAAGAGCGCCGGGTGCTGTGTGGCCATGGCGGAAAATTCAGAGAGACACGACGTCGGCGAGATGACGGCCGATGTGCACGCTGGCCGAGCCCTTGCCAGTCAGTTTTGCACATGGCTTCGCCCACAGGACTCCGCTTCGAGATCTTCCAGTCGATGTTGGACATGTCTTTACCCATAGCATTCAACCCGTCAACTAAAAAAATAAAAAGACATGGTGATCAAAGTCATCAACACACGGACGAACAATGACGAACATTCGAGAAAGATGATGTAAAGAGGGCCGGCCGGCCGATCAACGCAAAGCCCCAAAAAATCAAACAGCAATAACAAAACCACGTCAGGTAGCCGGTTCCGATGGCGGCCTTTCTTCCTTTTAAACCGGGGAGTGTACAGCCATTCATAGATCCAAGAAACTGTGACAAGACATCCCATCTTTCCAGCGCATCATCCTCTAAAAACAAATGCGTGTAAAGCAGCCGTCCAGGTGTCAAGCGCACATGCAAGTTCAAGTGAACACGCCCCACCCATCTCCATGTAGCATAGACTGCGTGCGCGCGCAAGTTTGCGCGAACTTTGTTGACCCACACCCACCCCACTTCAGCAACAAGCTGAAAGAAGTTCAAACATTCACGCCCATCAGTGCCATGGGCCCATGGGATGACAGCAAATTTTATGCCAAAACAGCGAGATCAGCGCTGTGAGATCAATTTGGAGCAGCATCTTGCGCTGTACCATGTGCAACATGGTCCAAGCTGGGACGAAACCAGCTTTCCACGCAACGGATGGATCAAGGAAACTGATCGACAAATCAACGCATGAACAAATGAATGGGCAAACCAAGTTTGCCGAGAAAACAGACAGCACGTCATAAAGTCATGCTTCTTTCAACGGCTTGTGGTGAACAGGATGTATACATGCTTCGTGGAACTGCCTTTTGATACTCATACAGCTGTCTTGGGCTTGGGCCAAACGGACTGCAAGACCGGGTCTAGTTAAATCTCATGTCACCAACCTGAAAAGTTCGGCCATCTCTTTTGGCTCGTCCCCCAGTTTAACGGGTTTTTGACATACCTGCATTGAGGCCCTCAACTTGGATTCAAGCAAAGAATGATCCATTAATGAAGACTGGATCGTCCCCTTTAAGATCCAAGCCCGAACGGTGCCGGCTCGTGTTCCTCGAGCCTGGGTCCCGCTGGAGTCCTGGGTCCCGCTTACGTGACACAACTAAAACTAACTACGTGCACTACGCGCACGACGTTCCATTTCAGCTGTGGATTTGTGGTACACTGTGTGCGGGTGCATCGATTTGTTTCTTTCTCAGGGCGACGCTCATCCTGCTTGTCTTTGGCCAAGCTGGAGCCAATGTCTGGACAAATGCTCCCTCCCACTTGGCCAAAATGTAGTACACCAACAATACACCCAAATTAGACATTTTGGCTTCAAGAAGCCTCAGATGTGGAAACTTGATGTGGCAAATTCTAAGGTTTGCTGAACGAATTCATTCCGATGGCCAAGCTGTGTCCAGTGAGGGAAGCCGTAGGCCATGGTGGGCCACGCCAAATCAATGAGCGCCACTAGGCGATGCCCATGCCCCTAAGGGGCATAGGATGGCCTCTAAGAATCGGAGACCGATTGAAACCGGTTGAAAGTTGAAACCGCTTGAGCAACAGATCGCACCACGGCCAACATCAAGTGAGCCTGTAATAGCTGTAATAGTCTACATTGTATTTGCTTAATTCAATTTCGGAGAATACCTACATGCAAGGCCGGACACGAGATGCCAAAATAATCATGGTCCTCATCACTTTTTGCAGCCTCTCGTCCCGATGTGGTCACAACTGTTATCTCCTCAAACTGCTGGGTGACAGGACTATGTGGGCCATGATGGGACCAATGGGTCAGCCCAGCAGCTTTGCGCACCGTTCAGTCTTGAAGTTTGCTCCGTTTAAGGACTCAACAGATCTCAATTGATCTCCCGAAGGCCCAACGTGGCAACAATTTGTTTAACCTGTCTTCGTTTGCCGTTCATTTTTTATTCATGTCTCTCATCTGTTCATTTCCCCTGTTTGCCAAATTGCATGTTGTGATGTCAAATGTCACCGGCCTTTGCGGGAGGGCATTGCTTTTCACCAGAAACCATGCCTTAGTTTTTGTAACAAGAAAGACAAGGAAAACAAAGGAAGGCAATTGAAAATGATGTAGAAACTGTCGTGAATGTGGTGCTTGTCACAGCAAGTTTTCTGTTTTCCAAATCTCTGATTCGAATTGAAAACATTTTCGACATGAAAATCTTGAGAAAATCACCAACTTTCGTCCCTTTTCGTCGTCCCTTTTCGTGTCGTTTCGTGTCGTTTCGTCTTGGGCGGACGGACGTGTTTCAGGGCCTCCTCCGCAGAGGGCCGATCGCCGGGCTCGAAGGCCAACATCTTGGCGCAGAGCTCAGCCTGATTTCACACTATATTCCATAATAGTTAGATTATAATAATTCCAATCACATCAATCACTATATTATTATATATATTATCGATTATTATCGTACTAACACTGTAGTTTGGAATAATAATTGGAATAATTGGATTATAGTGATTGATAATAGTATGATTCCAATTGTGATTCCAATTATAGTATGATTATTGGATGATTATTACATACAAATCATATGATAATAGTATGATTATTCCAATTATGATTATTCCAAATCCAATAGAAATTATTTATATTCTTCAATAATGATTATTAGTTTTATACTTCAATAGTTTGAATATTTCCAATAGTTTGGAATTCCTGATTGGATAATATTACTATTGAACTATTCAACTTAATAATTGATTACTAGAGTTTTAGTTCCAATCGTAATCAATTACTATAAACTTAATATTAGCTATAGCAATCAATGATTAAGTTCAATATTAACGATATTGGATATTAACTATTAATAGGTTCATTTCAATTAGAAATGGAATATATGATTCCAATCTTAACATTCCAATTTAATAGATTACAATTACACAAAAGCCAGAGATCGAAGAAGAAAGAGAAATTTCCAACAATATTGAATATTCCAATTTTTGAACATCAGAAATAAAATTACTGACTTGGAATTAGATAAAACATGAGAAATTTAATAAATCATAGATTAAATACAATATTGGTATAACTACATTATAAATTACTGAATTGCTTAAAGATTTTGATAGCAATCTTGTTTAATATTAACACAATTGTGAGTTCATTGGTTATTACAACTCATTCTTGCGAAATTTCATTTAAAGAAATTTTAACATGAAAGAGAAGGTAATACTCGGCAATACATTAAACAACGTTTAAAACATTCAGTAATCCTAATGCGAATGAAACATATTAAGTAATTTTTAAGAACTAGAGTAATTAGAGCTAGCGAAATAAAATGTAAATAATGTGACTCTACATAAAAAGCTCTTCAGGAGAAAGTGGAACATGTAAATTTAGTTGCCGTATGCAATGCGACTTTCAGTGCTGTCAGTTACTTCGTTAGAGACAAAAGGAAAAAACTCCGAAAATCATGTCTTTCCATTTTTTGGCAACGAAAGAAATCAGTTTTGTTCGAAAGAATCCATGTTCGACCGCGATAAAACAGGAAAAACTAACGAAGTCGAAATAAGAAAGACATATCGAAAAATAAATCGAAAATCATACATGATAGAACAAAATATGAAGATTAAAAAATGCTCTAAATTATCGGAATTAATAATGTTCGATTTTTTTCCACTCCGCTGACGGGACTGTTGCCCCGCGCTGTCTTGCAAAAGATGCAAAAGTCTTTCGTGGTGAAAGCGACCCTCAGCCCTGCGGAAAACCCATCCATTCAAATCCATGACTCTGATGATTGTTGGCTTCTGATCCTGCAGTGCACATCAGCTTGATCACATGCCGAGTGCAAGGGTTCTGCTGCATGCTTAGAACGGGTGTCTGTGTGCACAACAGGGATCTCAGGAGAGGGGGCTTCAGGAGGTACAGCCCGATGTAGAGCTTTTAGACGATCAATCAAGGAACAAACAAGCACATCATCTGCAAGCTGCAGGTAGTTGTGATTCACTGCTCAACTTGCAGTCAATGTCCTCCATTCGCTCAAGCACGTCATAGAGTTCGCCCCGGCCCCACAGCGCAAAGGCCTACGTCACATTGCCTGATGATGAGATGGATCATCATCATAATCACCATCACCATCATCATCATCAGGATAGGCATCGACGATCTCACACCATCGTAACTGAAGGTCATGGGCACACAGCTCTGAGTGCACAAGGGGTCATCATGTGCAATAGGTAGGAGCCCATGACCTTCAATGAAGCGTTCCCTTCGCAACTGTGGAGCACCATAACCACGACACTGTAGAATTGCCTCAGCGTGGCTTGCGTCACAATCCAGGCGAAATCCAAAGCTATTGAAGAATGAACTGCATGGCTTGCTGGAGCATCGCACCAAGTCCATGGGCTTCAAGACATGGCAGAGGCAGAGCAATGTCGTCGACGCAGGCGACAATGGGAGCCTGGCAATTCAGGAAGCTGTGGGTCGTGATGCATTTCACCTTGCAACACCTTAAGCGAGACGGCATCAGGATGTTGTGGGCCAGGTCTGCAAGGGGAGCTTGGCCAGACCCTCGTGTTTTGAAAACAAGCCTGTGCCTAGACAGGTGTACCATGTTTCCTGATGAGCATCTCGCACGAGCCTGGCCAAAGCGGGATTGGTCACCTCAAACGCTTGGCCATGTAGAGCAGCATCAGCAAGTAGTTGATCAACGTCAAGCCCTTCAGCTTCAAGAATTCGCCGCAATGGAAGCAGAAAGTCTGCTGTCGTCGCAAAAGCATGCTGTCACAGCTGGCCATGGAAAGCTTCTTCGCTTCAACAAATCTGGAATAGCTACACAAGAGCAGAGAGGCAAAAATGGTCCGCTTCCCTATGAAGCCACCGAACTGCGTGGGAATTCTATTGTTTGCGGCCGAGGGGTGAAGATGTCTCCGAACAAGCGCAGGGTAGAGTTTCCCCAAGGTATCAAGCAACATTATCCCTCGCATCCCTAATGCAGTCACGACTCCATGCTTTTTGGCTACAGTACAGATAAACCCGCCTTTACATTGAATCGGTTCAGCAGAAAGGACCCAGATTTTGAACATCAAAGCATGGAAGACTTCGGAATGATGAACCATGTGCTGTTGTAAATGTTCAGCTTGAAGGCCATCAAGGCCAGGAGCTTTACCACGCTTGGCCAAGTTGCAAAGATCTGCTTAGACCACCAAGGCTTGTTGGGGACGGGCGCATCTTCAAAGTAAGTCGCAATAATCAACCTCATGTCCAGCCTCCAGGGAACAGTAATGCGTGTTGAGCTCATCAACATTTGGGCCTGCACAACGAATGTTGGAACGTCCTTTTGGCAGTAGGTGCCGAATTTGCTTCCATAGGCCTGTCAACCCTTCATCAGCTGCAACATCGCTTTGGCGATTGGCTAGCTCACGATAGAGCGCTTTGTCATCGTATTTTTACCGCCACAGCAACCTGAAGACAAAGCCGATCATATTGCCACCGCTGAAGAGCTGAAGCTCGATCAGCTAGACAAAGCCAAGGTCGTAATTGCAGTCTCATTGAGAGAGTGACCAAAGTGCCATGCAGCAAAGAGTTCACGAAGGCAGCTTTGTCGAACCATGCGCTTCAAGCTTCGAAGACGATTCCAGCGAAAGCGTTTGCAGCGAATCAGGCGCAAGGTCTCATCTTGCAAGTAGCTCTTTCGCTTGGGAGCTCGGGGCTTGGGAGGCGCTCTCTGCTTCGCCCAAGCCCGGATGTGTGCTGCATGCGTGCGTACATCAACATTCCAAGATATGCGTGGCTCCTCAAGTCCAAGCTGAATATCAATGATGTTGGGGCTAGTGGCATCGGACCTTCGGGCTCCAATTCTGCAACTCTTCGAAAGCACCAGCTTCACACGGCCGTGGTCCTTCTCAACAATTGTGAGATCCATATGTTGCAATCTGAGTCTTGGCCCCTGGGGTACGCAGAGGGTGATCCACGGCGAAGTAATCAAGACGAGCTTCCATGTCACGTCTAACTGTGCGTCCATGTCACGTGGTCACCTATGTGCAGCTTCATCAGTTTGTGGCAAGAATAACGATCGGGCATGCAGCCACGTATGACAACACTCGCCTGCAAGATTTTCCTCTTCTGCTCTATGCGCTCCAACTGACAAAGAAACAATGGATCCAATCCTAGCACTGGCATCAACGAAGGCTATCAATGGCCAAGAACGATTGGCAAACGGAATGTCATTTGACAACTGGGTCCAAAAAGAGGTGGCTGCTGCAAAGGACACGCTGGGGCATGGGCAACGATCAAAAGCAAGCACAGCTCATCACGACAAAGTCGGACTATCATGTGTTGGGGAGACCTCCACGTGGTGCGAATCCAAAATTGTATGCCACCAGCTCCCGGCGCCGAAGCAGCTGCTGACAGAATATGAAATCCTTGGCAGGTCGAATGGCCCCTCATTTCGGATCTTGTTTCCTGTGCCCCAATGATGTGAATATTTTTCTCATCAAATGCACGTAATAAAGATTCTAATCTGGCTGCAACGCCTCCTCCAGTCTCAGCTTTGTTTTGGTAAAGTGTCAAAACATCTGCGGTGGCAGATCGCAACACAAACTCGAAGAAGGTTGCAGCCATTGACTGCTGCTGTGCTTTGCGCATCATAAGATGGGCACAAGCATCTGGTTTTTGACAAAAACGCTGAAACACATTGATCTTCATGTAAACATCACGCACACACGGAATGGCCGGATGACCCATCTGAAACATTTCAAACGTGCCCAACCAAATGAACCCAATGCAGAAGAGGCCTCAAAGCATCTGCTTTCCAAAGGCCCTGCACCGCCATGCCTGCAAACATGCAGTCGAAATGAAAGCAAACCTCCAGCAGAGATTCATACCTTTGATTGCACAGCTGACAAGCCCAAAAAACTGCTGCAAAAAAAATCCTGACAACCCAGCGCGCGGAGCATGCATGGCTGAGGCTAAACCTGCGTCGAAGCATCGAAAGCCGCCAAAAAATCACCATGATGCGCATGGAGAAGAATGACAGCTGCTGAAGAACGGCGAACATCATTGATCACAGCCGACGAAACGTCAGTGCAGAAAGGGACACCAGTTGGAATTTCATTGCTCCAACATCGGGGTAAAGGCAAAAGCTGCTTGTGTGGCTGGATGCGATTTGACTATACCATCTTCGAAGAGCACTGGTCCGAGATCTGCTTCAAACAACTGGTGCCACAGAGCAATCACTGATCAGAAATCAATTGGCACAATGGTTTGAAGCTCAATGAGCTGCTCCAAATTGATGACTCGAGGACACACCCGTGGCCGGTGATCGTGAGCCACCAATTCGCCTGTTAGGCGCTCCCGGGGTGACTGAACCAAACGGGAGTGCGCTCTGCGATGTGATGCCTGTAGAACAATCCGTCCCATGATGGGCTGGCCTGAGATAATTGGAGCAGTTCCCCACCATGTGTGACATAGGCGGGGGCACCAGGAAGCAAACATAACTCACCATATCCAGCTTGCTGGACAACGTGCTCATGATGGATGTGCTCCACAGTGATGATTGCACTTCACATAAGTGGATCAATACCAGGGTGCCGTTTTTGATCATAGAGAATAGAAGAGAAGTCACATAATGGTCATGCGGGAATTGCATCATAATAACATGCGCTGCGGGGCCATGCTTGAGGTGTGGTGGAGCAGGATCAACCATATGAAAAGTGATCGGCGCACCATTGATGAGTTGATCCCTCCATGCCCTACGAATAGTATCTTCCCATGTAGTCCATCGTCGAACAACGGAATGGTTGTGGAGTGGAAGCACCGTGGAAAAGGTAAATGATGACCGGCAAACCAGGTGGTGATCCGTGCTTCTGACTCCCATGCGACAGCAATGCGACAGCAATGCGATCCCGTGCATCAAACACTATGAGCACCCCTGGTCGCGGCACTTGAAGTTGTGGAACACGCACTTCAAGACTGGTTCCAGGGGCAATAGCCTCACGATCATGAAGTCCAAAAGAATAGGGCCAACATGAACTGAAACAAAAAGGAAGCAAATCAAGCTCATCTTCATGCATTTCGGCGTTGCTCAAAGAAGCATGCCATGAGAGGATGCTTGGCACAGACTTGGCAAATTGTTGAAGAGAGACTTGCTGCCCACGTTGACGAAATACTGACAACACCTCTGCCGCAGAGGTGACCATTGTCTCTTGCTCAAGGACACACTGCATCGAGGTGCAAGGTGGGGCCTGGGCCTCACACGTCTGTGCAGGGTCTAGAAGATCCTGCCAGGCTTCCGCAATTGTAGCCTCCCATGTCTCTGGCTCATTGCTCAAACGAACTGCACGAGGACCAAAACAATTCGGATGACGCTGATGTTTAACAGCCGAATTTTGACATAAGCGATGTTGCTCTCATCAGAGTTCTCCAACAACGCACCGTGCACAAAAAGTCGCTCTAGACTTCGTCGCCATCGAATGTTGTGGAAAAGAGGTCTCCGAGGGTCTGTCTGGCGTATGCCTGCGTCGTGGGGAACTTGCAATAAAAGGTGGGTCGCTACCATCAAATTGACACTTCTGCTGCGCATCAGAAAACTGTTCATCAAAATGAATAAGCCAACGACAGCAATGAATGACAGTCTCCAATAGTCGCATAGGCTGGCTTGAACTTATAGATCCGCGTGCAGCGGACGCACGCTTGTTGTCTGAGGTGCGCCCTGTAGCATCAAGGAATCTCTTTCGCGTGGCCATATCATCTTCAGAGCATAAAGCAAGTCAGCAACTTCAAGCGCAAAGTCAGTGTCAGACGCGGCACCAATCAATGGAAGAAGAATCACTTGAACATAAACACCATGGCGCACTTCACGTTCCTCATTGTCTTCAAGCGTCCAGCACCTGGTTGTTCCAGAGAACCTGACAGGTATTCTGTTGCGTGACACACGAGCCTTGTATCTGAAGTTGATGAAGAAACCGAACTCTGCTAGTTTTAGCTGGCATGCGGCGCACTCGTCTTTCAACTGTCCTTGTAGACAGTTGATACTAAATCTCGGCATCTATCAAGACTAACTTGTCTGTGGTGTCAACATTGAGGTCATCAAAATACTGTAAGATGATGCCTTCTTCCGCATCGTGTTGGTCAACTGTGGGAACTTCCAGGTAGTGGACGCCAAAGACATCTCGAAGAAGAACTCGCAATTGTCGAACAATATTCAGCAAAATGTTGTCCATCTGACAAAGAAGTGCCGTTGAGAACGGTGAAGGCTGTAAACTTGAACCCCTTCCATGACATCATCATCAGTTGCAAAAGCAAAAGGTTCAGAGTCAGCCTGCTCAGGGGAATCATCGTTTGCTGACGGTTCTTCATCAGGCTGCTCAGAAGAGACATTTTGACACCTGGGACATCTCTCATGGCTGGATCTGGCCACCTGAAGCGGAGCAGAGGTCACTGCACCTTCCACATCTGTACGGTGCCCTGCAAGCATCACAGCGAAAGAATGCCCATCTTGCACATCACGGGTCGGGACTGGAGTCGGAGGAATGCCCTGCCAATCATGATTGATGTGACAACGATGGTCAAGCAAGTATTGATCTGCCCGAGCTCCAGTCAAAATGAGATGACCACTAAGCCGCTGCGGGGGTGACAATGCAACGCGGCAAATATTTCAAACATTGGGAGGATAAACTGTGACAACACCTCCTCGTCCAGCAGCGTGCCCTTGTGTAAAAACCACATCAGCATGGATCTCCTGCCCAACTGGCCGAAGAAGTTCAGGAAGTTCAGGAAAGAACCAAATGAAAGGAGACGTCTTCATTTAATCGGAGTTGATCCGGCCAAGACAATTAAATGTCTTCAATAATGCATGGATGCATCCATTGCAATACTTCATGATGATATAGGTACCATGTGCGTAGCCGGTAGTAGCCACCTGGTGGAACTTGAACATGTGGTTCATCATTGTGCGGGTCAGATCGCTCTCGTCGCGATCTTGCACGAGTTTCATGGTGCAGTCTTATCAATCCGCAATACAACAAAATCTTGACCAATGTCTTGTAGAGGTCCTTGTGAGAAGATGTTTTGAAGATCTTGGTGAATGAAATCCCGTTAAGAGGTCTGCGCATGATCTTGTACAGGTCCTTGTGGGAAGATCTTGTGCAGATCCTGCTGAGGTTCTGCAAAAAGTTTCAAGAAGTCCTTGCAAACTTTTACACAGAGAAGCTTTTACACACAGCAAGCTTTTACACAGAGAAGCTTCTACACACAGAAGTTCTTTCACAGAGACGATTTTTGCACAGAGCAAGCTTTTACACAGAGAAGCTTTTACACACAGCAAGCTTTTACTCAAAGAAGCTTTTACACACAGAAGCTTTTACACAGAGCAAGCTTTGTCACAGAGAAGCTTTTACACACAGCAAGCTTTTACACACAGAAGCTTTTACACAGAGACGCTTTTGCACACAGCAAGCTTTCACACAGAGAAGCTTTTACACACAGAAGCTTTTACACAGAGCAAGCCTTTACACCTAGTACGCGCGACGGCTACACAAATTGCAGCTGCAAGACTTGATCTCGACGCCCAAGCGGAAAAACGACGATTTTGAAACACTTTCTAAAAGGAAATTTGAAAGGAAAATCATCAGCGCCAAAATGCATGAAAATCTGCTGCCAAAGCACCATTCGCAGCCTTCATGCAGCCACTATAATACGATTTCTGACCCTCAGCTGCAAAAGGCAATAGTATTACGCATGCTGAGGAACCTTGACACAGCCATTCCACTGTGATCCGCAGAGACTGAATTTCAAAACACCAAAGCACAGCGTCAACAACAACAGAGAAAAAGTCACCTGAACACCTCAGGTACAGTGCGTGCGCAGTTCGAGACAAATTCGATGGCAAAATCGCCGCAGCCGTCGCGCAAGCGAGCCAACTTTCTCCGCAACGGAAGGTTCTTTTACCCGCAAAAACACAATGCTTCGTGCAAATCCTAACGTTCAAATCGCATCCATGATGTAGCAGTTCCAATGCGATCTGCCAAGGATGACTTAAACACAATCAGATTCGCAAGACAAGTACCCTTCGAGAAGCCTTGCCGCAACCAGCACACCGCGATCTGCACAGACCGAATTGCAAAACACAATCGCACAGCATCAACAAATAAGAGAAAAAGTCACCTGGAACTCTCAGTCACACTGCACGCGCAATCGAGCCGGATTCGACGGCAAAGCGACGACGCCTAAGACCGTCGCGCACGCGAGCCAACTTTCTCTTCTCTACTCTACTCTTCTCTCGTCTTCTCTACTCTACGCAGCTTTACTCTGCTCTACTTCTACTGCTGCTCTACTTTGCTCTACTCTACTCTACTCATCTCTCCTCTTCCCTACGCTACTCTGCTATACTCTACTCTTCTCTACTCTACTCTTCTCCACTTCTACTTCTGCCTCTACTCTACCTCTACTCTACTCTTAGGGCACACGCCAACTGGACACAATGATCTTTGGACTAGTGAGAATGTGACTTCATGATCTCTTAAGGCACATGCCAACTGGACACAATGATCTTTGGGCTAGTGAGAATGTGAGTTAACTACAGCTACAGCTACACTAGGCTACACTAATTACACTACAACTACGCTACACTACACCACACTACACTACTTACACAAGCTACACTACAACCACAACCGCAACTGCAACTACAACTGCAGCTCAACTACACTATCCTAATTACGTTACACTACAACTACAACTCCACTACACTCTAGGCTACAATTACAACTACAACTGCGCTACACCACACTACATCCAGCAGTTGAGGTTGAGGTGACCACCGCAACCACTCCAAAACCACCTTTCGGTCCATCAGTGGATTCGCTCTGCCATCCATGTCAAATTATTCTGACATAGTTTCTGACATGCACTCTGACATTCTATTTGGCATCTATTCGGGCATTCATTCTAGCATGTTTTCAGATCCGTGTGCGGGTGCTATGAGATCCGGGCCCGTTGGTGCCCACAGTGACAGTGACGACGAGCTGGCGGAAGAAGGAAGAAGGAGAAGCAAGAAGGAAGAAAAAGGAAGAAGGAGGAGTCACACCTTTCATTAAAATTTCATTTTAAAAAAAATAAAGGCCCTCACCTGGCAGGTGTGGATAAGGATGCTAAAGCTGGCGGACTACTGCTGTGCTTTTTTTTGCTACCCCCTCCACCGCCATATGCTATTTCTTCTACTGTGCTATGCTATTTTTTGGCTGGAATTTGCTACCATGCAATATAGCATAGCACGAAATTGGCACAAATAGATACGAATAGCACATTTGGTCCGCGCTCGAGTCTAGAAGAGCGTCGGATGGCACTAAAGTTCCACTTTTCAACTAGTTTTCAACGCGCGTCAACCTAATTTTTGATGTTGCATCCAATCTCTTTGCATCTCTTTTTGCACTCTACCCTACCCTAAATAATGCTAAGACATGCCAAGACGCTGCTTCTGGACATCTGTCCAAGGGCGGCCTTGTGAAGTTAATCCTTAGTGAGCTGAATCCCTTGTCAAAGGCACTGAGGAAAAAGGACTCTCGATTTCTACGTTGCCAAATGAAGGACACGGGTCTTGTCCTACCTTCTCATGATTTCAGCTGCCTGGGGAGATAAATCCATATTGACCGACAGGGAGGCTGCGATTTTGGATAGTTGGACAATACTTTAGGTGAATACTCGCCTGCAGACCCTTGGGCCAAGCAGAACCTACAAAGAGGTGTGATCCATCCTATTGGTACTTTGGGCTGAGATTCTTTTCTGTCTTGAGGCGCTCATGGATCCTCAGGGAGCAATGCGAAGAGAAAGCGCAATGAAGCAGCAAGACAATGTCAAGTGAGAGACACGACCACATGCTCACTATATGCCTCTCCTCTTCATTGCTGGACTGCCAACCCAGTTCTCACCAGGCTTGTCGTCAAAGATATCTTCCTGCATGTTCCCCAAGTAAGAAAAATGACCAAGAAAAAAAAGAAAACCTGCCGAGGCCACCCGACTGGGAAATCTACCAGTCAGCAGCTTGTACATGACCTGAGCATGTCTTAGATGTGCACGCAGCACCTTTTGCAACACATTGCAAGATTATAAAAATGATCAAAATGCGTGTTTCTGACAGGTTCATCACGTCTCGCTTCCAATCCCGTGCAAAACTGTGTAGTCCCGGGCTACTCCAATGGAATAAATATCGGAGGCCGGGGAATAGTCTCCTGGCGATCTGCACGCCTGTGCGTTTTTGAAAATGTTTGAAAAGCATGCGCTGTTTCATGCTTCAAGCTGTTCTGGGCGCACCCAAATAAGCTTCCGGAGCAATGTAGCCATCGGTTCCAAGAACATCTTTGGCTTTTGGACTTGTTGGTTCCCAGTCCTCAACCTCAGCTCTCTGCAGCTCTCAGCACAGCAACATCAGCCACATCAGCCACATTAGCCACATTAGCACAAACATATCAACATGTTCATGAAAAGAAGCAGGGGACCAAGGGTATGTACAGTAGCAGTTGCGGTAAGTCCGCTAGTGCACGTTGTTTTTGTTCGTTATCGATCCTTATTGCAGTTTTCCCGAATGCGGAGGGAAGGGTTCTTGTTTTCTTGTTGGGGGGTCTGGGGGTGGAGCTTTGCCTGTGGCTCGTTGCGGTGCTGTTGTGCTCTAATTGCGTCTCGCTTTGCCTACAGGGATTGCCACAAAACGTGATGTTTTGAAGGCGTGAAATGTCATTTAATCATTTCGCGTGGCAGGCGTGGGACTTCGTGGCGCTCAGGCATGAAGTGTTGCGCGGCGGTCTAAATCGCTTCGCCGCTGCCACTGAGAAGTGCTGCAAAACATGTCGTCTTGAAGATGTCAAAAGTCATTTCGAGTGTGGAGTGTGGAGTGGAGTGTGTGGAGTGCAGAGTGTGAAGTGTGATGTGCAAAGGGTAATTTGTGAAGTGTAGAGGTGTAAAGTGTGGAATGTGGAATGTGGAGTGGGAAGTGTGGAGTGGAGAGTGTGGAGAGTGTGGAGAGTGTGGAGAGTGTGGAGAGTGTGGAGAGTGTGGAGAGTGTGGAGAGTGTGGAGAGTGTGGAGAGTGTGGAGAGTGTGGAGAGTGTGGAGAGTGTGGAG
>Ga0126342_10009885_pt1 | contig 17081 bp, 13 predicted proteins | sample Cyp1metagenome_FD_92528 | JGI IMG/M metagenome (GOLD analysis project Ga0126342, IMG submission 92528) | Coral microbial communities from Lord Howe Island, Old Settlement Bay, Australia - Cyphastrea 1 metagenome | ecosystem: Host-associated > Invertebrates > Cnidaria > Coral ... | reverse complement strand
CTATCGGTTCAACCAAAGCCTGGAGCGGGTGACCTTGCCATCGAGTCTTCAAAGCTTGAGTTTTGGCTTTGACTTCAACCAAAGCCTGGAGCGGGTGACCTTGCCATCGAGTCTTCAAAGCTTCAGTGCTTGCCATTCATCACGCAGGGTGTCTGTCCGTTCGGGAGGCTGTGCTTAATTAGTTTGTTTGACAAACATAGATTTTTGTATCACGAAAGAGGCTTGCGCTTTCAGGGATACTTGAGGACTCTGGGGTGCTAGTTATTTGTGATATGATATGACATCATATTGGAAGTATTTGTAAGTTATAAAACAAGGTCTTGTGAAGGAGAAAGGCGATGGAAATAGCAATGAGCTTGAGGGGAAGTGTAGATAGTAACCAAGTTGAAGTGCCTGAGCTTTGCTCAATTTTCAACGGACTAATCCAGGAATTGGGAACTCATCTTTGGATTCAGACGCCACTTGCGATCTGCCTTCAAGGCCGCCAGGAAGAATGGGATGGTCTCTCAGAGTTTCTTTCCTGCTTCCGAAACCATAAGGAAACTGATCGTTGACCCTGGCAGCGCACATCTCCTTGCTGGTTAACGCCCATGCCCATGTGTATATAATGCTTAATGTGATTCTCATGATATCCCGCCATCACTCCATGAGCTTGTTGATTTTGTACCAATCATATCCACACATAATATCAAGTTGGTTCCATATCCCCATGAACTATCCCCACAAATGGTTGCTGAACATTCCCCACGGCCCATCCACGAACCCATAGATTCCCACTTTATTATGTATCTTTAATTTATGTTAAATTCCAGTTTTTCATGGTTAGATCCACATTTTGGAGGCTTAAAACTTAAAACCATACTTTTCATGGGTAAATAATGTTAAAACAACATTTTTCATAGTTGAATCCACATTTTTCATGGTTAAATCCTCATTTTTGATGCCTAAATCCACATTTTTCATGGTTTCATGTTGATCTCTCATGAATTCCCCATGTTTTGAATGCATCGGTACAGGATGAGAACCAGCAGCAGCTGCTGGAACTGGAGCATCAGCTCGCAGAGGTCGTTTTTTATCTTTTTTTCAACCGTGGCTGGCTGGAAGATTCTCCTTACATGGAGGTTGCAATGGAATATTCAATGGAATATTCTACACATTCGGGATTCAAATGCGGGATTCAAATGGGGGATTTGGTGGTGATTTAATAGGATTTAGTGGGGTTTCATGGAAAAGATGCCAAACATTATATAATAGGGCTTTTGACCATTGAAAATCAGGATTTTCACCATTGAACATGTTGATTTAAGCATTGAACATAGGGCTTTAATGGTGATTTGATAGGATTTAAATGGCACATAATGGGATAATCATAGCGGGATAATTATAGTGGGATACACACATCCCCCTAATGTACTGTAAAATGGGGATATATTGGGATATGCGTCAATCCCCAACATCCACTACGGTTTCTGGGGTGGGGGGTGTTCAAGGGCATAGGGGGAGGGATTAGTTTGGGATTTTAATCAAGGAAACTGTGGATTTAGTGGGATATAATACTGGGTATAGAATGGGATAAAATCGGGGTATAATGGGGCGGCTATCAGGGGATACAGTGTGATTTTAGCACAAATATGATATGGCTTTGCCTCGAATAAGGGAAAACACCCGGTTTATGGTTATGTTCATTTGAGGAAAATGATGATGAGTCCTTCTCATAGCATTTTTGGAGTATCCTCCATTTTAATGCAACTCCATTTATGGTTATGTTCTTGCTATTCTTCACAACAAGAAAAGGACATACAAATTGGGTATCAATTGGTGTATCCATTAAAAAAATGGGTGTATCCATCAATTAATACATACAGATTCATCAAAAAAGCGACCAACAATGGCTATCCATTGGTGTCTTGGATTTGTTGAGTTGGTGTTTGTGATGTTTGATTTCCCCCCATTGGTTGCTGTTGGGTTAATCCGCCATCATGGGGAACGAATGAAACTATGTTGCATCTGAAGATGGGCCCGCGCAAATCCAATGATAGTTCGAACTCGGAACGCTGCAGTTAAAATTAACCAGCTAGATATCAAACAACAAAGAATGAGCAGACAAACAGCAGGGATGGAAAGCAACCAAACAGGATTTACTTGCCTGCTCATCCGTCTAGTAACTCTTCGGCAACCCTGATGGCCGTAGTCCCCGATTCCTGCGATTGTATATAGCGTTTAGTGACTTGACTGGGATGCAAACCCAAGTACAGGGACACAACCGATGAACATGGTGAGAAATTCAAACTTGGGGATAAAATCCAAGAAACATATGGAAGGAACCAACATCAATGGAGAATCGAGTTGGAACCAATGCTTTCTGGGCAAAAAGATTATGTACTGGGTGTGCTGGCCGCATCCAAGAGGGATACCATAGTGGTCACTATCCCTGATTACCCATTGTTTTTGCAAGACGACATAATTGCATCAGTCAAAATGTCAACCTGCCAGTTGTACCAGTTGCTTGATGACTTGTAGCAAACACACCCATTGTTTGTGGGTCAACATCCCCATTTGTAATGATGGCCAATGATCTTGAGGAGACCTCCCAATGTGTGTCTGGAATTTCCACCATCATTTTGTCCCTGAATTCAGCCATATGCCATATCTATATAAATGTTTGCCAGTCAACTCCCCATGCTTGATGTTTGCATCTTCAATTTTGCAGCTTGAAGCCTACGTCCTCGTTTGTTGAATAGCAAATCTTGCCGATGAACTTCCTATTGTACCTGGATAATATCCTATAGTTGAATATTCTGCATGATCAAAACAAAAATACTGTAAGACCGAATTCAGATTCTTGCCGAACCCCCAACCCCTCATCCTTTTCAGCGCCAGGCCGCAACGAAGCTGGAAGATGTTGAGCAGTTGAAGGCCACTTTTTTTGATCTGCTACCGCCATCCCAAGAGGTATATAAAAACACCCAGAAAATTGGTGAAGCGCTTTTCTATTGATGTATTTTTGGGACCCGGATAAATGATTGCATAGATTGCATACATTGGTTGTCAACCTTTCGAAAACTTCATCGGTGTTACTACAGTTTTGACCCATTCCTGGAATTGGTTCAAGAAACTTGCAGAAACACTGGCAAAAACCATGGATGTCTATGGATAGTTTTTTTTTTAGTTTTGTTTTTCTGTACACTTATTGGTTTGTAAAAACCAATGGCCTACTGTAAAAAACATCTGTAGTTGGACTGCGCTTCACCCAGTCCACTGATCCGTCTCTCTTTTCAGGAGCTGTACAAGCGACTGACATGGAAATGTGAATTTTAGGGGGGTTCAAGAGCAATCAATGGGGATTTGGTGCGATTTGGGATTCAATTGGGGATATAGGTGTATAATTATAGAACCAACTTGATATATCTTGATATGATATTTGGCTGCCCGAAACTGCGGTGTTTGCCCCCCCCCCGAAACTTGCTTATTCATCGCATGGGGAAATGGGTGATCATCCATTGGAGTCAATTGGAAGCTCCAGGTCCATTTTGGTGATATGACCAACGCAAGTGTTCTCACCAACTAATTTTGGTGACCAAAAAACTCATCCTTTTTTTAAAAATGCTCTCGCATTTTTTTCATTTTTGCTAGCATACTTTTCTTGGTGGTCGAATTATGTCGAATTCACTTCCGTTTTTGTTGCTATGGTGTATTCTCCCCATTTTGGTGGTATCAGATCCCCCTTCCATGACCTGCTGGTGCAGGCACAGTTGAAGGAGGCCCGTTTCGGCCAGCAGGCAGAAACGGGAGGAAACTCATTCTGGACTGGTTGGATGAAACTTTTTCGCTTATAAAATCAGATGGAATTTTAGCATGGAAAGTTACCCAAGGCATCCCTATAGGTCATTATAGGTCATTCAACCAACCACATTTTTGGATTACGCTATGAGTTGGATGATCCCCATTGATGGTAAAATGGACGTCAAATTAGTGGACACCTCATTGTTAGCGGACGGAAAAAAACAATCACGCAATCTGACTCTGGTTCATGATTTTTCCACATTTTGGAAGCCACAAACATCACCAAACTTTGAAAAACACTTGGCAGGTTGATCGACATCTTTTGCTGCTTCAATCCCTATGTTTTGATGGTTGAATCAGTAGAAATCAGTATTTTTCATGGGTTAAATCCGCAATTTTTCATGATTATACCCTTGTTGGATCCAAAAAAACAAGGCCCCATGTCAGCGTTGCTCCAACCCATGCTGGGTAAATGATAGCCACAAGGGGGGCAATTTGGGATTTTACTTCTTCATTTGCCAACATTATCCCCTTGTATTTAGGGTGTTGGGGGCAGCGCTGTTTAACCATCAAAACGGTGTTTTTAAAACCCAGCATGGACATTCATGAGGGTTGAAGCGTTGCTATTGTAACCAAACTCATCAAAATAAGCATCAATAATCCGGTGTCAATTCACAATTTTGCATCTCACAGACAAATATAATCCAACTGTTGTCCCAATCAAATATCATCAAATGAAGTATCACATTTTCCAGTATCTCTAGTCTCCAATGAATCTCCCATTTTTCCAATGGGTATCCCATCACCATGGAAGGCCCATCAGCTGGACCTGTCCTGGAAGAACCAAGCGGAGCAGCACCTGGCGTCGCTCTCCGCGGCGGAGCAGCGCTGCGAGGCGTCGCAGCAGAAGACCCTCCTGGCGCAGCGCCATGCGGCGGAGGTGGCGCCTGGGACGCACTGAGGCCATGGCAAGCTGGGAAATCATAGGAAAATCATGGGGAACACAACTATAAATGGAGGTTTTCATGGGAAAAATCATCTACACATGTTTTTTTTTTGAGTTTCACTGGCGAAAGTCTGGGATGTAATTAATGAAAAACGGGTGTTTTCACCAGCAAACACTTGGGATGTAACAATGAAAAATGGCGGTTTCGGCAGCTCAGCAGGATATCTGCGAAGGGATGAGGGGAGATGGGGAGAGGTTTCCTGAAAAAATTAACGCCGGCTTGGATCCCTATCTTGGGGATGGAAAACAACACATATTCAAACATATAAAAATATATACATATATTTCCCATTATTTCCCCATAATGGTTGGTTATTATAAGTTAGATCCCCATGAAACCAGATGGCTGTGTCTGAAAATGGGATGCCCTCTATTCCACTAGACTATCGTATTGTTTTAATAACCCTTTTCAGTTAATAGAGAACATGTTTGGGGTATACAGTATACACCGTTTTTGGGGTGATAAGGGGAGTTCAGGGTTGACACAATTACTTTTTGGGAAACAATAAGGGTTGGTGCAAGAACAATGTAGACTATATGTATGTACATATATATATATATATATTGGATGAGCAGAAAGGAAGGATGATAAGCAGTTTGACGGGTAAACTTGGAGTTGGAGTAGTAAAACTCGGATTTCAACAGCAAACATCGGGAACTTGACCATGGAGCATAGAGCGGTCCTCTCCGAATTTGACTTTCAGGATCATTTGACTAAAGATAACGTTAAGAGTGCCAAAAAGAGAGAAGATAGTCAGCGAACTTTGACCCACCCCGTGGCAGATGGCACCTTTGAGAAGCCTGATGTTGCCATGGACAGGCTCCAACCTCAAAAGAAACCCTTCCTTTAGGCTCTGGGAAAAGGATGGACCACCATCCCCGCATCGATTTCAACCAACAAGAGCTGGGATTTCAGTCACCAAGAATCAGAGTATCCACTAATTTTCTGGGGAAACTTCGGTTACAGAGCATGGGACACCCCAAAATGGGGGATCTCCAAAACCATATATAGGTTTCAATACTAAGTCATGGTCTAATGACTTGGATGATTTGGTAGTAGCCCTTATTACTTAAGAACCCTCTACATGTTTCATAAATGGTTAATCAACCATATCCCAATCCAATATTCCCATGACTTGACCATATCCCAAGTAAATGGACCATGATGGATGACGGTAACGTCTTGGACCTCCTGCAGATGCTAAGGAGCGGCAGAGGAAGGAGCTGGCGCGCAACGTGGGGGTGCAGGCCAGACAGCGACTCACCGAGGCGGGCCGCACTGATGAAAAACAGAGATCATTTTGTCATTTAGTTGTTGGACTGACTGACAGAGATTCTCTCTTTTTGGGATGTTGAAGCAATGTTCACTGTTTTGAAGTAAGACAACGTTTTTCGTACCGACTCATAGAGCTTTTAGGGATGTTTAATCCTCACTTTTTGTTCCTTCTTTTTTCATTTTGAAGTGGTGACGTCCTCAAGAGATGTATGGATACCCTTTGACTGTCCAATATGGCAAGTATCTATACATGAAGGGAGATAGACGGCGGATCATCTATTGCCATGTTTCTTTGCTAGAGGGTATCTTCAGTCGTCATGGGGTGGCCCACTTTCAGACCAAGTCATTATCATAGATCCAATACTCAACCAGGCTATACAGCTATAGTATCTTCTGGCAACCCCCAAAAAGATTGAAAAGGTGCACCTTGTCGCTATTTTAGGATTGGATTTGACCAAGTTCTACCTTTTTTTGGTGATTGCTAGACCCTGTTATCGCATCATTATCCCATGAAATATCTCCATGTCAATGTCAATTAAAGCCACCATATTGTTGTTTAAAGTCACCATGTTTTTTGTCGCAGAATTCATGCTTAATCCCCTGGATTCCCCCATGGTTCCACCATTCAGGAGCTGGAACAAGCCCTGTCCGAGAAGGCGGCGCTGGAGAAACGCTTGAAGAAGGCCTTTCGGTGGTTTTTGGCACCAAAATGAGTGGGGTATACTCCAAGAATGGGCATAGAATGGGTGGAAAGCATTGGAAAATGATATAGTACAATATATTCATATATATATATATATGATTATAGAATATGAATATATTGACTGATTATATACAATGGGTCAGTTGGTTTGATCGGATTCTTTTTTGGAGGTAGTTCTGTCAAGTTCTGTACTCGCGGATTTTGAGGAGATTATCATTTGTATGTATCCCATTGTATTCAGATTGACTGTTGGTTATCCCTTCCAACAAGCTCATTCCTAAATGCAACGACTGAAACCCCAAAATGGCCATGTCCAAGTGGAAAAAACTTCCACATTTTCTTGAGTACTTGAGTTCCAGCCTTTCAATTTCGGGTGAAATCTTTAGTTTCCATTGACCCCCTAGGCTGTCTTGGTCAAACTCCCTACAGTTTTTCTGTATCTCCATTTGTCACATCCAATGTTTTTCTGTCGGGGTAAATCCGGAAACTTCCAGCGGTGATGAAATCCTGATGTCTTTTTGCTTCGATCTTCTGGCTTTCCCGGCGAGAAAAACTGATCCCATCCGCAATTTTTTTTATCCAATTAATCCACATTCCAATCTCTATTTTTGGGATAAAAATCCAATGAATTCCTCATTAAATTCACATTCACTCCCCAAAATATGGACTAATTCTATCCCAATTTTCATCAGATGTGGATTTCTCATTATATCCCCACATTTTTTGGGATAGAACATTTGAGTTTTTCGCTGAGGCCCAGCGCAGCTTCGCAGAGGAGCAGCGCCTCCGCAGCAGCCTGATGCAGGTGGGATTTTACCATGGAAAAGTGGTGGATGAATCCTCCAAAAATGCTGGATTTGAAGCAAAGATTGGGATTTCACCATCAGTTGGGATTTACGAAGAGGTGGAATGTCAGCATGATAATTTGGCATTTCAACACAAACAATTCGGTCTTTTAAGCATCAAACATTGGGAGGTAACCATAAAAGATGAGATTTCAACCACACTTAACCAGTAAGGAAGGGCATTTACGTGAAACTTGGAACTTTCACACCTATCAAAATGGTGGTTTTCGCCAGAAAAAGGGAGGTTTGGCATGGTTTGACCAGCGCAAAATAGGAAGAACCATCTTCACAGTCGAACATGGAGGGATCTACCAGCAGCGATGGGGTTGTGGCCACATATGTATATATATATATACACACATATCTGGGTAAATTATAACGACCTCACTGCGACCTCACTGTAATCATAGTTAGTAAGGGGAATCATCCCCAAGATGGCCTTATTTCAGGTTATTGAATTATCATTTACTCATACATATATATAAATACACACATATATATATACACATGCATTAAATGTGTTGAATCAATCTACTCAATGAAACATGGTGGAGGCACGAAGTGGGGGATTTTCCCAATCAACAGTCTTGTTGAGTGGGGAATGGTGTCCATCCCTATCAATCGGTTGCTGATGGCCAATGACCAGCAAGCAGATATACTGCGTTGATGTATGTTTAATCAATGAATGGAGGTGACGAATAACACCCACAGAATGGGTGTGTTTGTACTCAACTAGACAATCAGGGGTATGTATGGACAACACTTCAAACATGGATGGACTCAACTTCCAAAGGACGCTTGGAGGGACGGGTCATGCAAAAAATATACTGTAACTGGATTATTCATTTATATTTGTATATATAGATATATACATGTATATGTATGTACACGGAATTACACATATGTATATACTATATATATATATGTATATACACATAAGGTAGCCAACAGGCTTGTTAAATCTTATTAGCCGGTTAGTAACCATACATAGTTCACCCATTTAGATATCGGATAACTTACGAAGCGGGGACTTACCAACCGGGACGAATCTAGTTATTATATAACCTTGGAAGATTTTGGAAATCTTTAGCAAAACCTTACTTATCTAATATCATCGATATGAATGCGTATATATATATATATATTATATATATATATATTATACATACATTATGGAATATGTGATCAACCATCTTTACAGGTTATCCCATATATTTTCCCGAGCTGGTGTTCTGTCTTTGTTTTATGTCTGGTCAAAAAAACCGACGAAAGCTGCGCAAGGTAGTGCCTAGTTAGGTGGCTAAGTTGGTATTCATGGTTCGATCCTTATTTTTGATGGTAAATTCCGAATTCTACATGATTGACTTCCCATGTTCAATGTTAAAATCACCATTTTTTATGGTCAAGTCACCATGTTTCATGGTTAAAACATCCTCGTTTTCAATGGTAAACATCTCCCATTTTTCATTGGCCATGGCCAATATTTTCCCTTATGGTTTCACCATGGTCTCACCAGTTTTCGATGGTCAAATGGCAGCATTTCCAGGAGATGGAGATCTCAGCCGCGGAGCTGAAGACCTTCAAAGACGAGGCCTCGGAGCTCTCCCGAAGCCGCGGAGCTCTCCTGCAGCTCGCTTTTGGATTCGAGGGGAGTTCACTATGAAAGAAGCTCTATAAATTGGTATGAATGAAGTTATTCAATAGCTATCTAAGTGTGTAACTTATGAAAAAAAAGGAAACATGTTTAGAAGATATAAATCCAACCTGTTGAAAGGGGAAGAGTCAGTAAAATGGGGATTTCATAGGTGATTCTCATGCGGAAAATTGGAGTGACACCATATCTTCATTCGTGAAATACCGATGAGATCCCGAATATTGGGGTTTTGAATGTGGTTGGAAGCACCAAGAAATGCCTGGAAACCATGGATTTATTCAGGTTGCAACCATGGGATGATGATCCCCAGTGAGGAGCTTCTGCGAGTGCATTTGGGGGGCTTTCCACTTTCGCCTCCAGCACCTCGACGTGCACGGCGCCCCCGGGCCTATGGAAACATAAGTGCGAAGCATTGTGAAGACCAAAATCAGTGCTTCGGCGCTGATGCAGCTTCTTGCTGCCATCTTATCCCAAAGTCAGTGCTTTGGCACTGATGCAGCTTCTTGCTGCCACCTTACTCAAAGCACCCTCGGGCGTTATGGGCGGCCAGTGCGCGCAACACTGCCGCTATAACTCTCTCCTGCGAGTGCATTTGTAGATTGGTTTGCTGATGGCCGATTCGAGATCGAAAAAGCAACTCTTTCGTTTTGAAGGACTTAACCACTACAGTATTAACCACTATTAACCACTATTAACCACTATTAACTACTATTAACCACTATTAACCACTGTTAACTACTATTAACCACTATTAACATTGATTTTGAAGGCTAATTTTGAGGTCACCAGTTTGGGATGGCCAGATCAAAGTTTGAGACCTAACGTGACGACCAGTTGTCTAAACATGTCTAGTTTCCATCCAAGGTTGATCGAGGGGGTACCGAGGTTGACCCAGACCCATTTGATTTCCTCATGAAACGTGTCGAAACCTGGACTCCTTTGCAACGGTTTGAAACCACGGCACCACTAGATATGGGTATGGATCAATACCTATTAATACCATTTTTAATGGGATGAACATCCATTTACCAGCTATTTTGATGTTCACCAGGGGTACAAGGTTTTGACACACTGCCATATGGGCAAACATGGCTGGCACAGTAGATATACCCCCTATGGCTGGAACATGGAACCCCCAAACCCCAAAAAATTGGGCGCAAGCTGCGAGGCATTGGGCCGCATGAGATGATCTCTTTACCCCGGGTAGCCGCAAATGTTGTGATGAGTTATCATGATGTAATATTTCCCATTAGAATATATCACTTGCTCCAATAGATTACCTCTGCCAATGTTTTGGTGATCCCCTAGTTTTGACCAGCCCGTTTTCTAGACTCCCGTGAGTGTGGACTTAGTCTCCGCAGCTCAATGCAAAGTCAGCCAAACTTCCATAGGATCACATTTGGAATTCGAACAATGCCACAGAAACTGTTCATTTGACGAGTTCCCATGTGCATACTGCAATTTATGCATGTGTAGTGTATATGTACACCTGTACATGTGTAGTATATCTGTATATACACATAGGTATACGTGTAAATGTATATATATATATGATACACGCATGCATATCTACATTTGTATAATCATGACACCATGGCTAGTTAGTTCTCATCTTGAAACTCCAGATTTTGATTGCTGAGGCAAAAGCAGCGACGCTTGGCAAAGAGCCACTAGGCCCAGATGAAATGAGAGGGACTGGCAATGTGTTGGTAATCAGTGGGTGTAACACATACAGATATACGTATATGTACATATGCATCTATCTATCTATCTATCTTATCTTATCTTTATTTTTATCTTATCTTTATCTTATCTTATCTTATCTTACTATCTTACTATCTTACTATCTATATGTCTATCTATCTAATCTAATCTAATCTATTCTATTCTAATCTAATCTAATCTAATCTAATCTAATCTATCTATCTAACTATCTATCTAACTATCTATCTATATATATATCTATCTATCTAACTATCTATCTTCTATCTATCTATCTATCTAACTATCTATCCATCTATCTAACTATCTTTCTATCTATCTATCCAACTATCTAACTATCTATCTAACTATCTAACTATCTATCTATCTATCTAACTATCTAACTATCTAACTATCTATCTATCTAACTATCTATCTATCTATCGAACTATCTATCTATCTATCTAACTATCTATCTAACTATCTATCTATCTATCTAACTATCTATCTATCTATCTATCTATCTAATCTAATCTATCTATCCATCTATCTATCTATCTATCTATCTATCTAATTATCTATCTATCTAACTATCTATCTATCTATCTAATATAATCTTATCTTATCTTATCTGATCTAATCTAATCTAATCTTATCTTATCTTTCTATCTATCTATCTATCTAACTATCTATCTATCTATCTATCTATCTAATATAATCTTATCTTATCTAATCTAATCTAATCTTATCTTTCTATCTATCTATCTAACTATCTATCTATCTATCTATCTAATATAATCTTATCTTATCTAATCTAATCTTATCTTATCTTATCCTATCTATCTATCTAACTATCTATCTATCTATCTAACTATCTATCTATCTATCTAACTATCTATCTATCTATCTATCTATCTATCTATCTATCTATCTATCTATCTTATCTATCTATCTAACATACATATATATATATATATACATATATATATATATAGAGTCATTCTTCCGTACAAGAGCTGCGAGAGTCATGGTATCTACTGCGAGAGTCGGCTGATCTCCCGAGGCGAAGCTGGACAATTTGAATCCTTTCAAGCACAGTTGAACCAGGTGCTCGGAGGACCAGATGGAGCTTTCCATAGCCATGCTGGATACCTCCAAGCCATGCATCAGCAAAATGCCAAAATGATCCAAAATGGCTGGTGAATTTCATGGGATATCCACCTTTCAGAATTGATGAGAACTCTTTGGGTAGCCCCAAAATAAACAGGATGAGAAATTGATTGGATGAATTGCATCCCATTGGTTGATCATCAATGGGAAATCCTCATGATTTGCCCATGATACCCAGCGTTTTTGTTGATTTAATCCCAAACTTTTATGGATCAAGTCTCCCATGGATTGATGGTTTAATCCCCATTTTTGTGGGTTAAATCCACATTTTGGGCTGTTCTATCCCAATTTGATCTTGACCAATTTCTGGTGTGCCAGGCTGAGCAAGAACGACGTGTCCTGCAAGTGGAGCTGGCAAAGTTCCAGGGCACGGATGGGTGCTACGAGAAAAATGGGGATTGCAACCATAACCAAACAGTATGGGTGAATGCATGCTTATCTGTCTACCGATTGATCTATTTATCTACCTATCTACCTATCTATCAAACTACCAGACTACCTAACTACCTATCTATTTATCTGTTTGTCTGCATGTCTAATCTATCTACCTTCCTATCTATATCTTTACTGTGCTGATAGACGTATGCATATACAGTATATATAATTATATATATACACACATACACAGAACACGTATAGAGTCTATTCTCCGGCATTTTCAGTGACGCCATTCTCACGTGGGATCAGGAAGCGGTGCTGGATATAGGGGTCCAATCATTGGTGGTCCAAAATTCCGTGGATTTGAGGTGATGGTTGCTTTGACCAACGACTTGTTGGTAGATAGCACCAACAGCAATTGCAAAGGTATTGAACTATTTCAAGAATCAAAGGATTTTCGCCAACCAGATGAGGGCACCAACAATATCCAACGGGGATGTTCCATTCGCATACATGTCACCAACAAAACCCGGGTAGACCATGACAATGAGGTCCCCCAAGAATGGGATGAATGGGGCCCCTGAAACATGATTTTGCATGTGGACATGCAGATCAGATATGGAATCCATGCGTCATGCGTCAGGGATGTATGGGATTCGTCGGTCATTTTCTGCCCATGACTTCTCTGGAGTGCTCACTGTATACCCACAGCATGCGGACTCACCTCACTGGGTTGGATGAGTCTGGATGAATTATCACAACCTCACGTCGCAACGTCAATGGAAGGATGGGAATTGAATGGCCGAACGTTTTAGGTCGGCGAAATATAAAACATACATCCAGATCATTGGATCCTCACTGAGGTTAGTTTATCCTTTTTCATTGAGTAATATACTTTTAAGGCTGGTTTTGTGTGCTTTGCATTTTTTTGATACTTTTCTGGATCATTTCAAGCTGCATGCAGATACTGACCTAAGCCCCAGCTTCGAACGGTCAACGGCGGAACCAAACCAAGAAAACCTAATATATGGTATATATGTATAATGTTGGTGGATTAGGTCGCACAACATTATAAATTCCACTAACGTCGCCAACGTTGGTTTTATGTGCATAATACCAACTATTGCATATATATATATATATATTTGTATAATATATATATATATATATATGTATAATATAATATATATATTTGTATAATACATATATATATACATACACTATCACTATGTAAGGGTATAAATATAGTTATACTGTACATGATGATGGTGGATTATGTTCTAATCCGCTTGGGTTTTGGTGTCCGAGGTCCCAGCGCCTGCGTTCGGAAGAGCAAAAGCGACGTCACTTTTTGGCCTCGGATTCACCGGATTCACCCAGCGGGTTCTTAAGCAGTTTTTCACCAATTCAATGGTGGTTAAAAACTCATGAAATGAGGACGTTTTGTTTGGATGAAATTGGGATTTCCCAGTGAAAATTGGGATTTCCCAGTGAACATTGGGATGTCATGAGGAAAATGCTGGTTTTGAAGCAATGATTGGGATATTCCACCGGAAAAAGTGATTCTTTCAGCATGAAAAATGGTGATTGATCCAGAAATAGGGGGCTCATTTCAAAACGCGATGGATTGATCGCTAAAATGGTGGACAACAAAACCATGGTCACAGTGGATAGCCATTAGCCATTTACCAAGGTGCCGGCAGCAAAAGTTGTTTTTAATAACCTACAAAGGATCCCAAAGGGGGAATTGTTGGCATCCATGATTATGGTTAATATCCAGGGATGGTGAACCATTGAACCATGATAACCATGATCAGCATTTTGGATTGATAATCTGCCACGGGTGTGACTGATTTTAACCATCCACATTTTGGATTTACCTATGAACATTACATTCAATGAGGATGAGTATGAACCCAAGTTGAACCAACCTCAAGGGTCATATACGAATGCGGGGTTGACATTGGGCCTGCATTTTTGCCCACTCTCTCTCTCTCTCTTTTGTCAATTGATATGCACCAAGCAATATCCGGAAATAAAAAGTGATGTTTGTTTTGCTGGCTGACCCAAAAGCATATGCATACTCTACAATTATATTTATACATACATATTTTGGGTATGTCATAGGAGGGGCATGTAACATTTATTATGTTATAATTTCGTAATTTCGTAATATCATGTTTAGCACAAAGTAGTTTGGCAGACAACAGATATAATTTTCATAGAATTCGTACACATACAAAATCATTGAAAACAGGGATTCAATTCAACCATCAACGATGGATATTTTCCCACAGCAGAGCACCGTCAGGTCAAGCAGCCCTGGCAGAGAGAGATCGAACGCAACACGAGCTGCAGCAGTGGGGATCCCCAACATTGGGATATCACACGATTCATTGAATGGCCATGATTTGACAAACAAAATCATCTTTATTGGGGTTATAAATCAGATGAACCATGAAATTTTGGTTGTTCATCTGTCATGATTTGAACCATGATTTTAACCATGAGCCATGATGAATTTCAGAATTTCTGGTTGTAATTGGGGGTATCTTCGATGACATCGGCCGGTTCTGAGTTCCCGCAGAGCTCAGCCTGACCCTTTCGCAATCAGCTATACTTTGCATCAGCATGTCTGAAAATGGGGGTATAGCAGCATTTTAAGGCCATGCAGAACTAGGGGACATGATCATGAACTACACTTCGAATTAATATGAATTAACATGAATTAACCACATCTAACATCATTTCATCCGTGGAATTTGCGGTAGCATTTCACCACGCGGCAGGTTGGTGCAAAGTTTACGGCAGGCGCAGCTGGGCGAGGTCGTGGGCCAGATACGAGGACCAAAAATGCCTTGGATGGTATTGAATGTAATGTAATGAATGTTATGGGGATATGATAGGAATATTATTGGAAAATAATGGGAATATCATGGTGATTTCAATTTTCCATCCTGGCTGATCCAGATCAACTTTCATTTTCTTCAGGGGGGTTCAAGCCACATGAGTTCCTCTGGAAGGAGGGCCCAACGATGTCGACGGACTGTGAATTGGTATAGCAGGTATCCATTTAGCTGGTGGTGAAAGGGGGTGAATCCCTCTGTTAATCAAGCAACCTGTAGGAAAAGGACATTTATGGCTGGTTTCATGATGTTTCATGCCCAGTTTTTGTTCATTGGATCCACATTTGGTTCAATAAATTACAAGTTGTGGTGCGTGAACCCACCCACTTTGTCGCAAAATACCCCTTGATTGGATCGTTGCGGAGCTGGACCGGATCTGACCGGCTAGGTCTGTGGCTTTGTTCATTCCTTTTGGTCTTGCCATGCCCTTCACAGGGGCGTCCCCACGGATGATCACTGATGGTTATGACACTATCTAGGACAACCATCCAACTGAGAAATTTCCATACCTCGTTTGACTCCTGAGAAGTACACCCCACGGTGATTTTTGACAACTCCCTTTTCCATAATTCAGGATAATTATCTTCGTTTCCCAGAATTGGATGAAGGGCACATCGAATACCATCGAATTTGTAAAAACCCTTGGAATTGCGAAAAGCCATGGTTTCCTGCTATATATTTATGGTATATCAATGGTGATATATTACCACCATATTAATGGGAATATCATATTAATGGTTTCCTGTAACATTTCACAGCAAACCCAATCCAATGTTGCGACCCGTTCTAAAGCGGCTCACGTTCTTCGCGCCACTAGGGCCAGATCCATCCGGCGAAACGACGTGCGGTTGAAGCCCAAGATTCGGCGCGCGATGGCTGGAAATGGCAACTGGCCAAAGTACCACATGCCTGATATCAATATCAATAATGTATGCAGCATATATTATGTATATAAATGATTATAAGTGTATGTATGTATGTATTGTATTGTATTTTATTGTATTGTATTGTATTGTATTGGATTGGATTGGATTGATGGATGGATGGATGGATGGATGGATGGATGTATGTATGTATGTATGTGTGTATGTGTGTATGTGTGTATACATATACATATACATATACATATACATATACATATACATATACAACATACATATATATATATGTATAACATGATTGTATCTCATATACGCATAGAGTACATACAATTCGTGCATGTATGGGCGCGCGCACACTACGTCAATTGGTTGTTGGACCTTCAACCTCCAGCCCAAGGCTTGACAGCATATCATCCATGTGAAGTGGCCTTGCTTTAATATGGGGATAAACTCTCGCTATGTATGTATATATATATATACACATTTGACAGTATATGTACATGCACACATACATGCGTATATATGTATGTATGTATGTAATGTAATGTAATGTCATGTAATGTAAATGTAAATGTAGATGTAGATGTAGATGTAAATGTATTGTAATGTAATGTAACGTAACGTAACGTTATGTTATGTTGTGCAATGTAATGTAATGTATGTAAGTATGTAATGTATGTAATGTATGTAATGTATGTAATGTATGTAATGTATGTAATGTATGTAATGTATGTAATGTATGTAATGTATGTAATGTATGTAATGTATGTAATGTATG
>Ga0126342_10009884_pt1 | contig 17082 bp, 12 predicted proteins | sample Cyp1metagenome_FD_92528 | JGI IMG/M metagenome (GOLD analysis project Ga0126342, IMG submission 92528) | Coral microbial communities from Lord Howe Island, Old Settlement Bay, Australia - Cyphastrea 1 metagenome | ecosystem: Host-associated > Invertebrates > Cnidaria > Coral ... | reverse complement strand
TCTGACGGCCACAGGCTGGTATCTTGGGACCTCCAGTGATAGCGAGACTGTTGGTTTCATGGGTGTTATGATGGCTTATGGAGAGGATTATTGTTATCATCAGCTGCTAATTTGAGAATCACAATATATGTATACATATATTCTATATGCATATGGATTTAATGGGTGTACATGGCATGGTCAAAAGTTGGACCTTGTACGGATTCCCATGGGCTGACCACATCATTTCGATCGATCGCGGAGGAGTTGATCAAAACTCGGAAGTTGATGCTGCAGGCCGTTTCCGATTCATCCGCCCATGAAGCCATGGAGTAGGAACTGAGGGGTGGAAAGAGCAGTGACCAACCTTTTGCCGATGAGGGTGATATTTATGCACATAAGTATATATTAATTATTTATTTATAAATTCAATTATCTATCTATCTATTTATTTATTTACATACCATTCCCTAATATCCCATGAAATCAAACATATAACAGCGTGGTATACCACATATAACACTAATATCCTATATACCGTTGATATCCCAAGAAACTTTTAGGGGTGCATTGTTGAAGTCAATACGAATCCATCATTGGAATGGGATCCACAGGGGTGCTATGACACCATTGGATGGGCACCAGGGCACCACCTATCAGGGGCGGAAGTGGATGTGCTGCCTGTCCATTGCTATTCTAATTGCCTGAAGCTCAGCCGCTGGGCGGCTGGAATTGACATGGCTTGACCATCTGGAACTGAAGGCGGTTGCATTTTTCAGAAACAAGCCAGTCACATCCCTTGCGGCAAGCCCTGTTCAAAGGAATATATCTGTCCCTCGATCTTGATCAACCCAGTGGTTGCTGGTAGGCACCGTCCACTAACTCCACCCAGCAGAGATGGCTAGGAGTATATTGACACCCGTGCTGTGGCTTCAGATCTAACATGTATCATTTACTTACGTCATACCTGATAGCAACTTCTATATAGATAATATTAGATTCTCATATACCAGATAAATATGTCAGATACCATTCTCTATATATATACATATATATATATATGATATTAGATTATCATATACATGTATTTGTATTGTCGTTTTTTGAAGTCCGTTTTGAATCTATGGATGTCCAGTGCTTCAGTGCTGGCCAACTCAGATTCTTCTGATCATCTTGGGGCCGATCCTCATCAGATAGGCAGGACGTTCCGCCCACGGAAACGATGAAACATGTGTTTGTCCAAAAATGGGTAGCTTATTTCCCCAAGTGATGGCAAATTTGAGAGGAGAAATATGGAAGAATGATGGTCAACTGCAGTTAAAACCATCCAGTTTGGGGTGCGGCCCCCTATTTTTTCTACACAAAACATCACAAACACCGCTGGGATGAAGTGAAATCAGGTGCCAAAATTCTGAGATGTTGGTTTTTGACTTTTGGTGAATACCGTCCTAATTCCACCAAGAAATGGGGACATCATTCGAAATCATTCTACGTCAAGATCCAGTGGCTTGGTAGTAAACCGATGACCTCCAGGTGCCTGAGCAAATGAGAGCCCCAGGCCTTGTACAGTGGGAGCGAAAAGGGGTCGAACAGTACAGCCTCTGGAAAGCCAGAAGTGCTGAATGAGGATGTGCGCTTCTTGCTGCGTGAACCTGGGACCACCACAACTAGAAAGTTACAAGATCTGGATGAAGGAACAATGGATGGAAGGTCTGTAGTTGAATCTAGGTCTAGTGGCTATGAAGAACCACTCAGCTGAAGCTTTTGATATCAGTGGTCCACCCAGCAGTGCCGCAAATAACTTTTTTATGTAACAAAAAAGGCTAGCTGCAGTGGATGAACATGTGTTGTATCATCAACCCATGGCTACCGAGTGCCAGGTTGAGGCATGGCATGTGCTGTGATATGCCCACGGAGCAAGCTGGTTTGGAAGAGCCATGGCCATGCCAGGATTTTGGAGGTTTTGGAGAGGTTGGTCCGGTTGGTCCGGTTGGTCCGCTGCCCATGCTGCCCCTGTTGGATCAAGTTTGCGGTCGACCTTTAGGAGCCTCATAATTGTACAGGTGGCCCTAGTTGGAGTCACTCTTAGCCCTGGATCCTGATGGCTTCGCCGGTGCCTGGCCAATTTCAGCCGATTTCACCGGGGCATGTGACTTTCCAGGTCAGGGTTCGGGGCATGCAGCAGGATGACTTTCTCTGCTTGGTTGGAGAGCCAGAAGAACTGGGAGCTTGGAAGGAAACCAAGGCCCTGGTGATGTCTCCCACTGATAGGTATGATAGGTTGAGGTGGTCTGTCCAGCTACAGGTGGCGCCTGGGAGGAACATCAAGTACAAGTACCTCCGTGTGTCCAAGGACAAGGATGGCCAGTGGGTGCAGTGGGAGGAGGCCCAGGATCGGGAGTTCTGCTGGAACGGCGCCAGTGTGGCTCACGATGATGGAGACATTCATGGCTTTGACGCCCGGCTCCGGCTGCCAGCCAAGACCACGGCGAGGACAAGTCATGTTGACAACAGTGTCAAGGCCCACGTCAGCTGGATGAAACACGAAGAGGTGCCAAAACACCAGTGGACCTGCGACATGTTTGACCAGATGGGTTTGGTCCTAAAAGATGTGGAGAGCAGGTTTGAGAAGAACATCTCAGATTTGTCGAGCAGGTTTGAGAAGAACATCTCAGATTTATCTCGTCGCATGGAGGAGTCAGAGACCTTCCTGAAGCATCACAGGCGTATCCTGCTGACACTGGAGAACAAGCTAGATGATGTTGATGAAAAGGTTGGGCACGGTAACTTCTTGTAGTTGATTGAGCAGGGCCTGCAAGATTCCAAGCTTTCCCAGAAGCACCAGGACTTGGAGCACGATGTGGCCTGCTTGCAGCAAAGGATGCGCAACTTCTCCGCCCTGATCGCATCAAATGACCTCAGGTTTCAGAAGTTTCAGGATGTCATGGATTCTCACGCCAAGTCTTTGGCAGGGCTGAAAGGCCAGCTGAGTCACCTCCCCAACTCTCGGCCGACCTCAGCGATTGGCTCAGAGCTGAAAGACTTGGAAAGTCAGCTGACTGCTATGACTGCTCTGAGCCAAGTGCAGAAAAGCTCCGGAGACAGGACTTCCGAGCCTTCCGAGCCTTCTGCGCCTGCTTCAGTGCCTAGCAAATCGACCTCAGAGGCTGCCCAGGTTGACTCCCTCGCCTCCGCTCCATCAAAAGCTCAGAACAAGGCCTTGAAGGACAGGGGCCCACAGAAGTATCATTCCTATATATTATAATATTGCCAGATCATTCCGACATTTATTGGGAATTAGGTGTACAACCAGTTGCTCATGTTGGTCAGAAACAACCATGAATGGCTTAAAAGGGTGACTTATTGGGCAACCGGCGCCTTAAGCCCGGTCCCCCAGTGTCTGAGAACGAAGGCATGGGACGAGCGGTGCGGGAAGGAGGCACCCAGGCGAAGGAGCATCAGCATGCCCAAATCGATGGTGTCCAAGGCTTCCAAGGTGAGGGCTCGCTCACCCTTCGTTGGCTTCCAAATCCCCCAGAAACCGCTGGATGAGGCAGGGCTGAGATGGGCTGAGGTTGATCATCTTATCACTTACATTCATTTACACAATTTTGTTTGAGCGGATCTGAAAGGGACAGTTTCTGGATGAGACACTCCAAGGAGGAACATGTGGGGATGGGTCCAAACCAATTACCATATTTGGGGGGAATAAATATCCATTCACCAGCTATTTTGAAGGGTACCTAGGGTGCCAGGGTTTTGACTCATAACCATGTGGTAAGTATCGTATGGTATTGCTGCTATATGTTTTGGTATGCCCTCTGTGAGGCCATGAGGAAACTCTGCTTGGAAGTGGAAGAAGAGCTTCACCAAGCCGTATCGCAGGACTTCTCCGCGGAGGCCCGTGAGAAGTTGTTGAAGAGGCTTTGGGTGAAGGTCCATCCAGACAAGTTGTTGGATCAAACAGGGCCACCTGGATTTGAGCACAAATTCTTGTATTGAATTTGATGAATATGCGTTTCCTGATGTAAAAAAATATAACTGTTTTGTTGCATGATTCTGGATCCCACTTTTTGCTACTTTATAGTTGGGTTGGATCCACTCATGAGGATCTAGTCGAAAGGCTACGGGGAGTGCATTTTATGAAGTTTGTTTGGCATGTGCAGTTTTGGTCGCTCAAGTCCAAGATTCCAAGGAAACGGAGGGAAGCCTTCAATTGGTTCGAAGACTGGAAGGGTATCCACATCATCTGGTACTATCGGCCTCATGCAGTACCAGAGGGAGATCGGAAGTACTTGCCAAAGGACAGCAATTGGAAGTTGAATTCATGAGTGGCCGTGTGCCACCAGCCGCCTGGCGCCTGAAAGTCATTGAACGTCCGGGATGGCTGGAGCCGAAGCACCGATCTCTCTGCAGCTAAAGTGAGTCGCTTGCTGTTGAGGGTTACCATCTCAACAGATCTTGAAGTCCTGAGGAAAAAAAAGAGAGAAATGACCTGATGGTTGGTCCACTGGTGGTTGGAGTTGTTGTTTAATGTTGTTTAGTTTCAACTATACCACTATCATGATGATCGTTGGAACTACCGGCTGGCCGCTGGCCTGTTTGTCTTTTTCGATGTTGAAGTGGCGGAGCAATGTTAACTGGTTGGTGTTTTGGAACATTTGGATTATTTTTCCATATATTGCGAATAATCATCCCAACTGACGAACTCATATTTTTCAGAAGGTTCAAACCGCCAACCAGTTAAGATCGACGATGATTGATGAACAAATTGAAGCAAACATTGTCGCGGAACATCATCTGGCTCGCACGAATTAGAACATGTTAGCAAAATATGTTTCATGACGAGGGGAATCCATCTTGACATCATTCTGGACCCCACCAGACCCTCAAATCCAGCACAAAACATCTCCAAATATTTTCACTGATAGACCATAATAGGTTGCATACTGCTCTGAACTGCCACAAAGCCACAGAGCTCAACAGTTGGACACCGGACACTTGGTGGAAGTTCGCCATCACAGGGCCGTGCCTGTGGCCGAGCGGCGCGGCGACGCGATGGATAGAAGAAGTTTCGACGGGCGAAGGAGGCGATGATGTTGTGGTGTAGCCTCCTGGGTCCCCTGCTGGTCCGGAAACTCAGATGGGAATTGGGCACTATGGACGGTGGAAATGACTGTGAAATCCGGATCATAATTGATGAAATCCTATGGTTGATGACTAAACAAAAACAGTCCAGTCGTTTTAAATCATGCTTAAAGCACAGTGTTTGTATCTAATTCGCTGGTCAAAGACCATTTTTCCTGGTTCAATTTCTAATTTGGTTGGTTAAATCAGTATGTGTGTTGCTTAAATCAGCATGTTGGATAAATGTTCACCACATTTTCGGGCCCGGAAAAACACCAGTGCAGTGGTCCAGGTCACCCTGGTGTTTCCATAAGGCATTTGGACAGCAGACCCCGGCGCCGGTGGAATTCGATGAGGGGAGGACGGATGGCTTGACCTAGACCCTGCTTTGTAGCTCCAAAATAAGGGTGTGTATTTTACCCCATCACTTCATATATTTATCCATCTTTATGGCTGGTTGGTGGTGTGGAACATGAATTTTATTTTTCCATATATTGGGAATGTCATCATCCCCACTGACGAAGTCATATTTTTCAGAGGGGTAGGGCTCAACCACCAGATGGGTACACATGATACAAACGGAGGGAGATGTAAAGCTATGACTGGGGGGCGTAGTTCCATGCGGGAATGACAGCTGACTGCAGCGTTGGGGGATCATTTCACCAGGCTTTTGACCCAAAAAAAGGCCCCCGACAGGCGATAATTAGATGTTTTCACGCGATGATTTTATAGGATATGTCAATGGATACACAAGAAACAAGTATGGGTCATGGGTGTGTCTGAACATGGTGGATTTATATATCCTAAATTTATGGCTATGAAATAATGGGGAAAATGCGGTTATAAGCCATCGGTTTTCTCCTTAAACTTTCACACATCTCAGACGGGTTCGGAATAATGGTCTGTGCATTTAACATCTAGAGCTTTAAAGGAAAGCAAACAGATTCTTGCGTTGATTTTTTGGTTTATCCCTCCCTTTATTCGGGACAAATAAAACAGGCAGATATGGTCACAACTCACAACTCTGGTTTGCACCGCATGAATCCTCCAAGTTGGGCCGTTTTGACATGCCCATTAGGCTGAGAATTGGTTTATATACCCTTTGGTAAACATGGCAAGCTGGGCAATCCAAGGTTTTAGTTGGAAAGCGCATGATATGAAATAAATGGGATATGTTCCATTGCCACATTTGATTACCGGAGGGTACGAGAATGAACCTTCCAGATTTTTGGGAAAGTCAAGGAAGTTCTCCAGAGTGTCCCCTGTCAGGATGAGTGACCAAACCAAAGATGACTTCGCGGCGTTGTTTGACGAGAACTTCATGCAGAAGATGGTGACCATTGCGACTGTAAGGGTGGAACCAGTAATGATGTCGATTGCACATGCCTTACAGATCAAGAGAAGGTAAAAGAGTTGATCGTCTATTGTTAAGACCTGCTCTAGCTCTGTTGATTTAACAGTTTGCTACAGAGAATGTTTGCAACTAGGCTGTACATGAAGGACTTATTATGGTGGATAATTCTACTGTTGGGTGAACAAAAACCGACTTTTAAGTGTAGCGTAAATTGTGTATATACTATTCTGATCTGTTTTGCTTGATGGGGATGACACTGAAAAGTTTGACCAAAATATCTAAAATATCTCAAAATTTTGCTATACACCACAGTCCAAGTAGTCTAGAACCAATATCTATAAATCTGATATCCATACCCAAAATTTAACATGGAGCCCATATGTATGGCCATGATGAGTCATGGAAAATAATATTCCTACCCAAAGTGACCCTTCTGTTCTTCCAACATTTTTTGCATATCTAAACATTCTAAAACCATATTGTAGTCTATGTGCAATGTACACATGCCATATCTATAGATGCACATGCTTCTTTGCCTGAATTCGCTGAAGACGATGTTTTTAATTTTTCCCATTGGTTAATCCACTATGACTGGGGAATCTACTGGTAATCTATGTGTTTTTTTGGCCTAAAACCCCCAGTTTTTTTTCGCAGCGATGCACCAGGTGGACTGCCAACAACTGGCAGGTGATACCTGTGACGTCACTGGAATGGCTGAGTACATGGTGCAGGTGCCGTGTGGGCTTCGCGGGTGCTGGTTTGCGGAAAGATGTGCGGTGATTCTTACGGAATTTTCCCTTCGGTCTATCTCGGAAATCTGTAGGAGATTGGGGTAACTGTCCGAGCCAAACATTTCAGTTTAGTGGATTGTGCGTAAATCCATCTAGATATAGGGGAATGATATTCTCACTTTTCGAGGGAAAATTGGAGCCATGGACTCATGGAAAGATTGGACAGGTGTGGGATGAAGTGGATGAATTGCGGGCTCCAAAACCTGCCCTATAGTCACCACCCTTTAAGACAGAAAATGGCACCCTAATACTGAATACCACCTATTGGAAATCTTGGTCTGCTATGGAGTCTATTACCTTGGGGGGTCTATATATATATATATATATGTGTGTGGGTGATTACTGCAATGTTTGGGAGACTGGATTATGGTATCAGCTTTTTTGGGGCTATTACCACTGCAGATCATTTTAATCAAGGTGTCTCCAATGATGATATATGTGATGGTTGATGATTTTGTGGATCCTCATCAAGTTGGTGTGCGTGTGTGCGCAGTTAAATGACACACGGGATGATTAACACTTGCCCAATATATGGTGCTTGTAGAGTAACTATAACATCAGGTAGTCCAACTGAGATTTGCGGCTTGCATGGATTGACAAAACACAAGGGCCTACGACCCAAACATGGAGGTGCACAATCTACCAAGGATTGAAGGATGTTGAAGGGTATTGACCAAAATATTGATCAAAATGACTCAAAATGACCTGCTTTGCGCTTTGAAATCTTTGCGAGCATGTTCTCGAACATAAAGGTGGTGCATCCAAGCCAAAAACGGTCGAGGGTATATGATCCATTTGTATCCATGTGTTTATTCGGGATTGCCATTAAAAAACAGTACAAGAATTGATGGTCTGCAGGGGTCCCGCTCCAGATATGACACCACCAGGTGGGTCAACGGATGCAAAATCTGGTGAACAACTGCAAAACTGACTGCACCCATCCGCCTCAAGTGTGCAAGGACAGCCGCAACTGCAGGGTCAGCTGATAAATGGGCTGGTGCCACAAGTTGCGGTTGGTACGGTAGTTCAACATAGTTATGAAACATGACCTATCTATGTATATGACTAACATTTTAGGATCTTTTAAACATGTTGATTTTCCACAAGCTACGTTAGATTCCCCAAAAGATATTTGATGATATGTTCGACCCCTTTCTCAGATGGAAGGCGAACCATCTAGACCCAAAATCTGCAGATATACAGCAGAAAGGAATCACTGGAAGCACGTTTGATGTTGGGGGTTGTCACAACAGCTATGTTGGATCGGACCATTGGATACCATACTGTATCAAGAAGAGAGTCAGCGACGGAAAGTTAGATGAACCACTACAGATTGTAACGTTGTTAGCGACAAGTTTGTAGAACTGGTTGGTGCACTTACTGTTCAATGTGTTATCGACAAGCTTTAAGTGATACTGTCGGATGACGTTGAGCAAACGTTGAGCATGGTTCTCCCACGACCGAAATGCTTGGAAATTTTGGCTCGAGGTTTGCTGCATGTCTATGCCATTTGTGAGCAAGGATGCTTCAGATCAAAGTAATACTACCCAGTGGCTGTAGCGAAGACATCTCGCTTCCACTGTCCTCCAAAGTTGGGGATTTGAGGATTTTAGCCCAGAAGGCTTTGAGACAACGGTTTTTGAAACTGGCCACTGCAAAAGGAGAGGTTCTGGCTGACAGTCTCCAGGCCTTGCAAGAAGTTGGACTTCAAGATGGAGATCAGGTCACAGCCATCGCACTTGAAGCCAAGATTTCAGCTTCCTCAGGTGCCTTCACATTTTGGTTCTGCGGTGGTGATCACCTAGTGACCTGGGGTGATGTAGAGTGCACTGCTGACGTGTCTGGCAGATCCTTGAAGAGTGTCCAGCGGATCAAGGCCTCTCTGGGCGGCTTTGCTGCGATCCAGGCAGATGGATCGGTGGCCACCTGGGGTCATCATCTGTCAGGTGGCGACAGCTCACCTGTACAGGGTCAGTTGACAAATGTCCAGCAGATTCAGGCCACACAGTGGTCCTTCGCCGGGATCCGGGCCGACGGCTCGGTGGTGACTTGGGGTAGCCCTTCAACGGTGCGTTATGGCTTGGTGGCTCAGGAACACTTGAAGAATGTCTGCCATGTACAGAGCTCGCTGGCGGCATTTGCTGCGATCCGGGCAGACGGCTCAGTTGTAGCCTGGGGAGATGAACGATTTGGGGGCAACAGTTCTCCAGTCCATGATCAGCTCACAAACATACATCACATCCAAGCCACAAATGGTGCATTTGCTGCCATCAGGGAGGATGGATCAGTAGTGACCTGGGGCAATCCAGAGTCGGGCGGCGACAGCTCTGCAGTCCAAGATCAGCTGCGGAACGTGCAAAAGATTCAAGCCACTGGCCGAGCATTTGCTGCTGTTGTGGCTGACGGATCGGTGGTGGCATGGGGCCATGTCGCCCTAGGTGGTGATATCTTGGAAGTCCGGGATCAGCTCAAGAACGTGCAAGAAATCCAGGCCGCAGTGGATGGGGCATTTGCTGCCATTTTGGCTGATGGATCAGCGATCTCCTGGGGCCATCCGATTTTTGGTGGTGACAGCTCTGGTGTCCAAAGTCAACTCAAGGGTGTGCGCCAGATTCAGGCCACAACCTGTGCATTTGCTGCCATCCTGGCAGACGGATCAGTGGTTACTTGGGGCAATCCTAGTTCTGGTGGCGACAGCTCTCAGGTTCATGATCAGCTCCGGAATGTGCAGCATATCCAGGCTACAAACTCTGCATTTGCCGCAATTCTGGCAGATGGATCCGTAGTAACATGGGGCGATCAACTTTCGGGTGGTAAGAGCTCTGCAGTTCAAGATCAGCTGCAGAGTGTACAGCAGATTCAAGCCACTGAGAGTGCTTTCGCCGCGATTCTAGCAGATGGATCGGTGGTTACTTGGGGTGATCCACATGGTGGTGGGGACAGCTCCGGGGTCCAAAATCAGCTTCGGAATTTGTAGCAAAATGATGCGCGAACTTTTCCCTCACCTTCCCACTGTAAAGCACAGGGGCCTCAAAACAGTCAGGGATCAGCAGAGTTGTCATGCACCCTCGCCAGATGGCGATGCTGATGCCTGAAGTTCGTGAGTTAAGGTGAAACCTCCTGTAAGCACAAAATCTAAGCACCACACAATCACCACCATGGTGCACCTGCCGCTATTTTCTTCCTGGGAGGGGGTGTCATCCAGCACAGCTGCGACCCTCCAGGACTTTTGGCTGGCCTTTGAAGCTGCAAGAGCCTTAGGGAAACGCAACAGACCTGGGACTACTCTTGGGGTACGTTCAACTTTCCAGGTGTGGTTGACATCATGTGTATTCAGTATTTATCTGACATTTACCGCTTTGTCATGTCTGACAATGGGTGGCACCCCCAAATTAAGTCGATCGTCGTCGTCATCATCATCATCATCACCACCATCACCATCATCACCATCACCATCACCATCACCATCACCATCACCATCATTTTGGAGTGGTGAGCAATGAGTCGGGCCACTTTTGGACGAAACCCTATGGATAGCAAATCAGGACATGTCAAGTTTTTACGATCGTCAATTGGCCTTTGGGTTGCTCTTGGTTGGTTGTTTTGAAAAGTGGACTTTCATGCTTCCGGACAAATGATCAGTATTTCGGTCCAATACCCTGGAACACCATGGCTGTTGATGGCGTGAGACCCGCATCAGTCTCGCCCCTCAGAATCCATCAGCCCTGCGCAATGGATGTGCACAGACTGGCAACTGGCCACTTGGCGGAACTGCCTGGCGCCTGGAGGAAATTCCAACGGATACAAAAATCATCAAAAATTCGACATGAACCAGTAAACACTGGTTGCTCATGGTTACTCAAAGGAGTTTTACTATATATAACCCATATTAGGGAAACCTATCAAACAGGTAGCGCAATGAGATTCGATAGGCATATTTTTAAGGGCTCACATGTGGATTTCATTTGGAAAATGGGCGGTCTAACCAGCGGAAATTGGAATGTACCTTCCAGGCATGTTTGCAAAATCTATGAACATGCATTGCCGCTACAACTTGTTTGATGTAAATGATCTCTAGAAGGCAGGAAAATTGTGATTTTAGTGTTGCATTTGTATTGCCAAATGTAAATGCCTGGCATAGCTGCACGCAACCCTGAAGTGAGGAGTTCAAGGGTCCAGATGCCGAGAACAGTGAATGGTGGTTGCTCTTACAGAACAGCATGCATGACCATTTTTGTTTTTTGCTGGCGTTTGTGATCGTTTCAATACATGTGCGGGAAACGAATTACTATATCTGACAGAGCTGAGGCTCCATGTGATTTTTGGCCATGTCATCCCTTTGTGAATCGGAAGAAAAAACCATGATGTTTGGGATTCAAAGTTGATAAAGCTGTCCCAATGCCCTGGTATCTGGGGTGTTGTTAGCCACAGCAAAGAGTGATGTCCTGTCCTAGGCCTGGCGTGTGCACGGTGTTCTATCGAGAGTGGCCCTGTCATGATTGGCATGCAGGGGAGCAATGGCCCCACCAAAAATATAACGGTTGCTTATTGCTTATTGAGGATCATCTCCCAGAGGGAATGTATCTCTGATCAGATCCTCTTAGTGTTGATCCCATTGGGCGCTCTTAGTGTTGCTGAGGTAGAGCTTTGAGAAATTTTGAGAACACCAGAGAATTTCTAGAGCCAGAACAGTTCGACATGGAAACCCTCCTCCATCCCTGCTCCAAACCTGGCCCATGATCGCCTGTGATCTTTCCATACCCTCAAACATTGGAGGCTCCAAACCCGCGTGGCGGACGAGACCTGGGAACTGGGAGTTTGGAAAGCTCAGATGGGAAAATACCCCTGGTGTTTGTGGAAAAATATCTCGACATGGTTGGTGGAATATGACTGTATTGTGTATTGATGTTACATGTCTTTGGTTGGTGGTATATTCCCAAATGATTTTTAATTTGTCTAAATGATGTTCCAAAGTTTTTAGTTTGTGGAGTATACATGAATATACCCATTTCAATTTATATATATATGTGAGTATCGATGGTATCGATTATGTGCTTCACCACAGTGCACATTTGCAACATTGTCTTGCATGTGTTTTGAGCGCCCAATTGTTTATTTGTTCAGCATTTCTATAGGTTTGGGTTGTCCACGTGGCTGGAATTTTATTAGTTTTGACATCAACGTTTTTGCCGCACTGAATCCCACCTCATGTGTATTAGCATGACATATATGATGTATGTCATATGTAGTATTTCTGTATATGCATACATATCATACGTAGCCAATATATTAGTATAGATAGAAGACGTATAAAACGCTATAGCAGTTGTCCCTTCGATGATAAAATCAACTGCAACACCTGTGGTGAGGGTTTCTGGTGACTGACACACTTGCACATCATCATCAACCCATGGTGATTGCAATCTACATGTATACTATACATGCAAACCTATGTGTGCGTGCTAATATGTATCTATCGTACATATATATATATATACATATATATATATATTTATACCTTGTATTTTTTATTATAGATACCAAAAGTCTATGTATATCTATGCATATTAAACGCGTGCTGCACATTTGCTACTTCCCCCATCACTTGTCCCCAGGTCATGTGCAGTATGATCGATGCTGGACTGAACTTGGAACGAATGTCCCAGCCTCAGCTGACCACACTTCTTCCATCGCTCGTTAAGATACCAAGTTGGTGCAAATAAATCAAACAATTCGTGGGTTTATGGTTGACCAGATCAAACTAGCCAATGGGGCTATAAACCAACAAGCATCACTGCTGGTACCATGTTGTACATTGAAACATTTGCAGTCCTTTTCCGCATTCCACGTGTTTTCTTCTTGTAGCAAAAGTCGTTGGGCTAGAAATGACCCATAGTTGGTCCCATTTTCTCGGGGATGTAGCCATTTAGCGTGGTCCTGTTTCAAGACTAGATTTGAAGCTAACGTCCAAGAAACTTTTAATTGAATCCATCGGATAAATCGATCATCTTGGACGAGATATCCACTAGATAAACCATCTTTTCATCCACTCTAGTAATCAAACTTGGTTTGCTGGAAAATCACCAAATTTAATTTATTCGATGATTTTCCCATTTTAATACCCATCAATAGGTGATTTTTATTGATTTCTCCATTGCCATGTTTGATTTCCGGAGTGTCATTATTTTGAAGGTTCAATGTTCAAAAGTCCCTGGCAAAACCTTATTCGGATGAGCATTACTGTTCTAAAGGGGCATAAAGGGGCTCACAGATTCCCTTCACAAGGTCAGTTTCGCAAGTTGCGAGTGGATTAGCGCCAGTCAAAGGACTCGAAATACCTGTATACTATGCCATATATGAATGTATATATTTATCTAAAAACTATATAGTGGGTATATACAAAATGTATATATGCATATGGGTTTACATATACATGGGTTTACCAACCGCTTTCTGACTGGGATGTTCCTCCCAGTAGCCCGTTGGGTCCACACGAGGCCCACATGTAATACGCTGGCTTTAATGACCACAGTCAATAGACCGACGTTGGTGGACGGAGGCTGGCTGCTTCCCATCAACAAGCTGCACAATTTGTCACTGGTGAATTCTGATTGAACAAACTCTCGAAAACCATGTCTTCAACCACTACTGGACACTTGCTGAATCGGACATGTGCAATAAACTTTGCAGAAGTGCGGCATGTGACGATACAATTCCATTTTTTAAAAGATGCGTTCTCCGTACTCCAGCGTAGTAGTAGTTTGTTTTGATGAGCCGGTTTCAAAGATCATCCGAGACGGATGTTATAAAACTCCTATGTTCAACTTTGACACGGCATCATGTTGGCAGTCAGGCATGAATAAGTGGCGCAGACAAACTCGATGGCATCTCATCCTTTGCCCCTGTGAGTATTTGGAGGCTGTGCTTTCGCCACTCAAGAAGAATGTGTGTCAGAGTCTCAGGTAAGCTGGTTTGAATAATGTTGTATTTGAAGATTTAAGACGCTTGGTAACCGGTTATCTATGTCAATTAGATGGTCTTTTGTTTTGAGCCATCCAATCTTGGTGTCAAAAGCTCTCTTGGCTACAGATCATGGGCAGCAGTTTTATCCAAATTCACAGAATCTGAAATTTTCACATACGCATGATATATACATACATAATATCAATCTCCTGAAAATGCAGAGATGAGAAAGCCTTCCAGTCTTCATTATTGAAACACAGGTCTACTTTGTGGGTTGAAAGTGGACAAATTCACCATGTTCAGCAGTTTCATCCCAGAGATGGTGGTTATATCCCAGGATTTATCCCAATTCTGTCCCGTAAAAATCATAGTTCTTCATCCCAATTCTTCGTTCTATCACTTAAATCCCAATGATATCCCTTAATCTTAGTTATTTTCCAAATTGATATTCCATGTTCCTTTTCCCCAAGTATATCAAATTTCTGGATTTCCATCTGGGTTCCGTTTTTTTCAGGACGAACCTCTGTGACATGTACAGCCAGTTCGCATGGCGCATGCGGCCCAGAAACTTGATCCCTCAGGCGACCGGGACCGGGGGGACGTGGGGTTGGTTAAAAGGACTTCAACTGGTAGATGATGATCTGGTTGGCGGTTTGGAACATGACCTTTATAATTTTCCATATATTGGGAATAGTAACCCCAACTGACTTTCATATTTTTCAGAGGGATTCAAACCACCAACCAGTGATTATCGTATAACTATGATTAAGGTGGGTTTAGATCTTATTGAACTAAAAATACCATTATGGAATCATTTTTGAGATGATATTAGCAAATGGATGGATTCAGATGATTGGAATAAGATCATCCATTGTTGGGTTCATATCATGATCATTTAGTAATGGATTATCAATGATTATCAAACATATGTGGAGAATTTTGGAATATCATGGATGATCTCTGGATGATTATACCATGTTGCATTTCCAACCAACGGATGGTGAGTTTATTCCTTTGCTTATGCTGCTATATGGAACATATCCATAACAGCAAACATTTTTTGGTGGACTACCAAAGATCAAAGATTGAGCATGGGATGTTGGATGATGTCACCTCTGGCTGTGTTTTTGCTTTAAAAACTTCATAGGACAGGTTTGTTGGAAAATTTTGGAAAGCTTGGTGGCGATCCAAACCTGGGGATGGGTGAGAATGGATGAGAATGGGATGATTATAGCCCGACATTCTGTACCCAAACAGGGATGGTAAAACATACGTAATAGAAACAAACATGAGATACATATAGACGTATAGTTACATATATGCTGTATCATGAATTATCATGGCAAACTGGGGGATAGAATGGAATCTGATAATTCCATGTAATTCCATGTAGTTCCTATCATTTTTGGGATGGAATGGGATTGTAATTGTGGAACAGGCGGGAATCTCGTATCATCATTTCAATGGAACATCAGTTTATAATCCCAATTATTATGATCCCATATTCCTTTTGAATGTCAAAACCGGGTTGATTAGAAGTTAATACCATATCAACATGTCAATGTCAAAAGAAGCCGAGCCAATTATGTGGATGTATGCAGGGCGGAGGCTTCTTGCCGCAAGTCCCGGCAGGTGACATAGCAGATTTCCAGAGATGTTAGTTTTTTCGAGATATTTCAGCACCTTCCAACAGAGTTCCATAACTGGTTGGTGGTTTGGAACATGACTTTTATGACTTTCCGTATATTGGGAATAGTAATCCCAACTGACGTTCATAATTTTCAGAGGGGTTGAAACCACCAACCAGATAAAATCAACATATTCTATGTCATGTGAGTCACACATACACCATGAACTTTTAAGTTGTATCTCCCTAAGCAACCATAGAATTCATCAGATCTGTGCGTCAACTTGGCTATTGAACGGGGGCCTTACCCTGTAGTCATATGATTCACCTGTACCCAACTCCTTCACCAATGGACCTGGTCCCTGGTTGATTGAGCCAGGCGTTTAAGGTGCCATTTGACTACACATACATCTTGTCCGGATGCGAGGTGAGACGATGCCAAGTTGGGCCGCTCCCCAAATGGGAAAACTAGGCTTAGAATCATGATAATTAATCATGGTTTATCGAAAGTGTGAGGTTGCAGGGTTGCTGGTTTGGCCGCTCTACCAATTCACAGCTTTAGAAGACTGTAAAGCTACAATTCTCAACAGCATGTGTGTTCTAAGTTGTCCCAATATGTCCCAACAATTGCAGTATAGATAATTATGAATTATGGTTATTATTATATAATGATGTGATGGTGATGATGATGATGATGATGATATCCCGTTGCACTCCCTGAAGCACAAAGTGAAGCAGCCAAGGCAATCTTCATCTGCAAGTTTGGTAAGGGATGGCTGGCCAGATAGGGGAATATGACAGATATTGACAGATATTGACAGATATCGACAGATAGTGACAGATGTACATTAATATGTGCCATGGTCAAAAGCATAGGACTATGAAGCATAAACATGTTTTTTTTAAACAACCTAGGTTTTCTGTTAAAACCCTGGTTTTTTTCATTGGCCCTGACTTTTCAAGGGTTTTGGTTCTTCTAGTAAAGCAATGCAGGTGTCCTTCCCTCCAATCAGAGGCATTTGGTGGGTACTTGATTTTAGAAACTTGTCAGAATCAATAGTCTTGGGCTCAGACCATGCTCATGTGACTTTGGCTCGAGATTTCTATAGAACAACGAGATGTGTGAGATAAAGTGTCGCTTTTGATTGTTGCTTTGATGCTGCAAGTCAACGTAGCTTTGCCGAGTGGAAAACGGAACAGTTTGTCCATCGCAGAGTCCTCCAAAGTTGGGGACTTGAAGC
>Ga0126342_10009883_pt1 | contig 17082 bp, 15 predicted proteins | sample Cyp1metagenome_FD_92528 | JGI IMG/M metagenome (GOLD analysis project Ga0126342, IMG submission 92528) | Coral microbial communities from Lord Howe Island, Old Settlement Bay, Australia - Cyphastrea 1 metagenome | ecosystem: Host-associated > Invertebrates > Cnidaria > Coral ... | reverse complement strand
TATGCCAGATAGAATGCCAGATCGAATGCCAGAAAATATGTCAGATAGAATGCCAGAAGATTTGCCAGTAACAAAATGTATAAATGTCATGGTGGGGATCACACGAAGTAAAGTAATTTTCCAAGAGTTCTTGTTCCCGTAGGGATACCTGGAGGGGGGAGACCCAAAAATAACTTACGATTGTATCCACATAGTCTCAGATCTCTATTAGGCATAGTTATGTATAGTTCTATCCCCGTATAAATGCCCAGAAACCCTAATCAACTAAGTTGTAATCACACATGTTCACTAATTACATAGCAACCATGGCTTACCACGGCAGCCAGGAAATCCCCTGGAAATGGAGGTTCTACCCATTTTCTGGCTTGCCATGTTTGATTCTCGGATGGATCCAGATGGTTCAGTCGCTTTTTTGGGGGGAAACCATGAGATTCTGTTGGGGAAAACAAATCATTTGAGATCATTTGTGGATGGGTGGGATGGTGATGATATGCTTAGAATTCTGCCAGTGCCTGTGATGTAGAAGAATTTCAGATTATTTTCCTTAGTGCTGGAGCTTTTTGGGGGCCCCAAGTCATCCCAGTCAATGGAAGCCAGCAGAATCCACTGGATGCCAGAGGCTGGAAGGCTTTGTGAAAGCTAGGGCCTGCCAAGCTTGAGATACTTTGACATAGCTTTACTACAGTACCTCCTGGGAAAATGATTGAGGGCTGAGAATTCATGAAAACTTTGAATACGAGGGAGCGCGTCCTGGGATAGAGAGACTACACCTAAAAATTTGCCAGTGCCTGTGATGTGGAAGACCACCAGATTATTTTCCTTGGTGCTGGAATTTGTTTTGGGCCCGACTTTTTTCTCCACCGTCAAATCCTGCTGAATCCACCCAAATGCTTATCGCCAGCTTTTGAAGTTTGAAGACTGAAGATTGGTGTTGTTTGCCCCTTTTTTTGGATCTTATTTTTGGTGTAATTATCAAAGCTGTGATGCCAAAACAGGTTTTGTCCTATTTCTTCTGTTCTTTGCACTTTGCGACTTGCACCAGGCAGATCCAGGCAGTCTCTTGAACTCTGGGTCTGAAAATTCATGACAAATCAGCACTGGTTTAGCCTGCCTTTTTTTGTGGCTTTAGATTGTGATGCGTTTAACTTCTGCGCCCCCCCAGGTGTTTATCTTGAAAAACATTTCGTTTTTGCAAGCTGTCCCGGGCTGGCTGTTCATTCCTGGATTTGAGTAATGAAATCGGTGATGCCCACATGTGTTTTGTCCTGGTTTTTCTTTTGTTTTTGCGACTTGCGCCAGGCAGTCTTTTCGAATTCGGTTTGAAAATTCAGCATTGGTTTTGCCAATTTTGTTTTATGTTTTTTTGTTTTATGTCTACGGTGCCAACATACGCTTTATGTTTGAAATTGCTCAGCGATTGAAAGTTTAGAAAAACTAATCTTAAACTTTGTTTTTTCAGACTTATGTTAACATAGTATATTTAAAAAGTATTTTACCAACTAACCACATACTGGCTTTTGTAACTATGTGCCACCCCCTTGGAATATTATGTTTAATAATCCGGTCGAGGGGGGTGATGAGGGGTCGCCTATGGTAGGTGCCATTCAGAGCAGGGGCCATTCAGAAAGTGCACGCGGTTGTGGTGTGAAGCACATTTCGAAGTGAAAATGTTAAAAGCACCTCATGCCCGGAGCACTTGTGGAGCTTAGTCGTTCAACAAGTGCACGCTGTTGTGGCGCGAAGCGCGTGTCGAATTCAAAATTCGAAAAGACAGCACGTTCGGACCGTTCTTGGGCGTTCAACCAACATTTTTCTTTGGCCGGCACAAAAGGATTCTGCATCTTTACAAAATTGAGCTAAGTGTGAGGGTTTGTAGCAGTTACCAAAAAAACGATGGCAGCTGTGGGACGCTTGAAGAGGATCTGCAAACATGCATTTTGCGTGGCAGGCGCAGTACAAGAGACATCTCCATCAGACATATTAAGAGGTCAGGGCACTGATTTCCTGAGAAGGGTTGCATTTTGGAGCATGAGATCTTCAGGTCTGCTAAGATGATTTTGTGATCTGTCTATCTACTCATCAATTTGTCTTTCCATCTGAAAGGTAGCAATTATGCGAGACTTCCTTCAAAAGAGGAAGCTGACGTGTCCAAAACCAAGCAATTCTACAAGCCACCCTCAAAAAATAGAAGTTCTGAGCTCCAAAATGATGATATTCTGCGAGACTTCCCCCAAAATTTGAAGGTGGCAACGTGAAAAGCAAACCAATTCTGCGAGACAGCCCTTCAAATATGGAAAGCTGTGTGCAGAGCTGACGGCCTCGTGCCAATACGTTTGCGATTTCTCCTCTCCATTTGTCTAAATTACTGCGCCTGCCACAAAAAAGTGATGCCAGGTCATACGAAATATTGCACCTGCCAAGATAGATAGTTGGACGGATAGATAGACAGATAGATATAATTTGGTTTGATTGACTGATTGATTGGTCGACTGGTTGGTTGCTTGATGGATGGATTGGTCGACTGGCTGGTTGGTTGGTTGGTTGGTTGGTTGATCGATAGATAAATAGACAGAGAGAGAGAGAGAAAGAAAGAAAAAAAAAGAAAGAAAGGAAAAAACTAGATACATAGACAGATAGATAGATAAATTAGATTGATTAAAAAGATTCAATAATTTAGAAAGATTAGAAAGATTAGATTGATTAGATAGAACTAGATAGATTAGATAGATATATAGATAGACAGATAGATAGATAGACAGATAGATAACAGAAGAGAAGAGAAGAAAAGAGAAGAGAAGAGAAGAGACAAAAATATAGATCAGATGGAACAGATAGATAAGATTAGATAGACAAGATAGAAAAGATAGATAAGATAAACATGATAAATAAGTAAGATAGAAAGATAGATAGTTCAGATTAGATCAGACTAGATTCGACTCGATTAGACTAGATTAGATGGAAATATAGGTAGGTAGAAAGATGGACAGGAAGGTAGATAGATAGATAGCAGATAGGTAGGTAAGTCGATAGGTAGCAAATAGATTGTTAGATAGACAGATAGATAGATAGATCGTTCGATAGATAAACAGATAGATAACTAGATAGTTAAATATTTAGATAGACAAATAGAACGAGATAGACAGATAGTCAGATAGATAGTCAGATAGTTAGATAGGCAGATGGACAGATAGACAGACAGGCAGATAAACAGATAGACTGACAGACAGATAGAAAGATACACAGACAGACAGACAGACAGACAGACAGACAGACAGATAGATAGACGGACAGGTACACAGATTTACATGACATATAGACCGATAGAGAGATAGATAGACAGATGGATGGCCAGATAGGTAGATAGTCAGATAGATAGATAGGTAGACAGACAGACAGACATATAGATAGATAGATAGATAGATAGATAGATAGAAAGATAGATAGATAGATAGATAGATAGGTAGGTAGGTAGGTAGGTAGATAGATAGATAGATAGTTAACAGGTGGATACATAGACAGTTTGATAGACAGAAAGGTAGTTAGATAGATGGATTGATCGATTGATAGAAGGAAAGAAAAGAAAGAAATAAAGAAAGAAAGAATGAAAGAAAGAAAAGAAAGAAAGAAAGAAAAGAAAGAAAGAAAGACAAGAAAGAAAGAAAAAAAGAAAGAAAAAAAGAAAGAAAGACAGAAAGAAAGACAAAAATAATGATGGTCGACAGATAGACAGATAGACAGGAAAACCGAAAGCCAGAGAGACAGAAAGACTGAACGACAGAAAGACAGAAAGACCGCGAGACAGAAAGACAGAAAGACAGAAACCAGAAAGACAGAAAAACAAAAAGACAGATAGATATATAGGTAGATAGATGGATAAATCGATCGGTCGATCGAGAGAGAGAGAGAGAAAGAAAGAGAAAGAGAAAGAGAAAGAGAAAGAGAAAGAGAAAGAGAAAGAGAAAGAGAAAAAGAGAGAGAGAGAGAGGGAGAAGGAGAAGGAGACAGAGGGAGATATGGAATATGGAGAGAGAGTGAGAGCGAGAAAGAGAGAGGAAAGAGAAAGAAATAGAGAAAAAAAAAGAAAGAGAGAAAGAGAGAAAGAAAGAGAGAAAGAAAGAGAAAAAGAAAGAGAGAAAGAAAGAGAGAAAGAAAGAGAGAAAGAAAGAGATAAAGAAGGAGAGAAAGAAAAAAGGAAGAAAAAAAGAAAACAAAAAAAACAGAGAAAGAGTCTCAGAACCTCAAAGTGTATGTGTATGTATGTATGTGGGGTAATTTTTTAACACATTAGATACACAATAGTGGTATACAGTATACGGTATACAGAAAAAGATACATGCACTGTTCCGAATACATCTGCGACATCACCGCTGCGTACAGAGATGTTGGCTTTGCACTTGGTTGCGACGTGTAGACTTGACATCGCGAGCCAGACAAAGCGCTCGTTTTGAGATGATTTATTCTTGGCAGTGCTGGCCTTGGGTGATGGATTTCTCGGAAAATTCAGAGGAACGTCCCCAATGAAAATTGTTTCAACACGTATTATGTCTATTGAACTGTTTTTTTTGTGATATCCCTAAGTTTTCGGGACAACCCCACACATGATGAATCCCGGAATTGGATCTCACTTCAGGGGGAGGGACTCCCAAATTGCATGTGAACCATGTTCAAGGGGTTGGATTGCATAGCCATATTGCAGGATGGTCATCAGAAGGGCCACTATAGGGATTTGTATACGAATGATGTTTGAATTCCGGTGGGATGGGATGATTTTTCCATGAACCATACACCATTTTGGTGCCCTCCTAAGTTTTCACGTGATTCAGGCACGACTTAAGTCCTAAACTCACCCGTACTACTCGTACCATGTGGAGGTGACAAAAATCCATTTCATGTTTAAGCAACCAACCCTGATTAATAGTACGTCATGTTTTACATCTGTTTTATATTCACTTTATATATTCTATACAATATCCACATTAATGTCGCAAACACAATGCCATAGTTACATAAACCCTACATGATGGACCACCCAATTTTAAGCGAAATTCATGGGGCATTGAAACAATACGTTTATTTCATTTTTTGCGGGTGTGCCACATTATCACTAAATGATGAACAGTGACAGCTGGATACCATGATCGAGTGGATCGACTCCGATTCTGCGCGTCCCAGATATTATGTTTCAGGGTTGTCTTAAGATTTGGAACCCCATGTTTACGCTATGTTTTAAGAATAGTAACTGGGTCAGCCTCTGTGAGATACTTTAATACTTTACTCTTTTGCTATCAGTGGTAAAATGTACTAACCTACCAACTAAAAATCAGATTGTTTGGCAGGTACCTAAGATTCACCATGGTAGTTGGTAATAATATTCCAGATTAAGAATTCAATTTCGGGGTATCCGGTCCAACCCGTTGTTGGACAAACCCATATATCATGTTCTTGGTTTCATCTCCTAGTACAGCATAGAATCCTCATAAAATGGTTGGAAAAATGCAGCCATACTGTTCTTTTGTAAGTCATAACGACCTCACTGCGACCTCACTGTAATGATGGTTAGTAGGGGATGTATAACTATTACTATCCCAGAATGGTTTTAATTCTGGTTAGTGAATGATGTTCATTTACCCAGATTGTTGGTTCACCGCCAGTTGTACCAATTTCTTCAGCCCATCCAGCACTCAGAACTGTCAACCCGACAGTTAGCAGATGAAGAGAGGCATTCAGAGCCATCGCAGCTCAGGTTTGGGAGGTTTCATATTGAAATCAAGAATGGATGGTGGTGATTTAATCAACAAACATGCACATTTATCTATGTGAAATGGTGATTGGAGCATCAACAATGGTGATTTAACCAACAAAAATGGTGATATGATCTAGAAAAACTGAGGAAGTTAGAGGGAGACATTGGCAGGAAAGCAGCATATCTGGGTGTACATCCACATGTGAAAACATATAAAAACCATGGTTTCGTGTAGCTTTTTGCTGAAGCCAACCTGCAAGACAAGATTAGTCAATGTTTTGCACCACGAAGCTATCAGCAACATGGGCTGCATGCGGATGTTGGCTATGAGTCAGATATGTTAGGCTCCAAGTGGATTTGCCTGAAAATGTTGGAACTACTCACCAGATCCACTGGGAAATCATCATTTTACCCGCTAAATGTGGCTTAAATTGTGTTTTTTTTGGGTTATACCGCATCACTCTATAGATTTTAGATGTTGGTTGTTGATTTCGTCGTTGCAGCCTAGCGGTCATTCCTTTGCAGGGTTCTGATTGACATGAAACTACCAGGAACTACAGGTAGCTATCAGATTCTTTGCAGGACATTGATGGTCGTTTTGCACAAATCCTTAGATATAGTATGATCATATATTGAGATCGACCAACACATAGAACAAATAATAGTACAGATGCTACAATGCTTGGATATAGTACACATACAAGGTGGTGCCCCCCCAGTTATAAATAGGTTATAATCCCCATTAACTATAGATATATCACCTATAAACCATAGTTATTGGACTTATAAACCAACTTAGCTAACTATGGGGCACCACCCTGTATTGATGCGTCTATGATGATATAAAGGGTTTTGTAGATCGCATATATTCCTTGAGATACCGTTCACGGCATCCAAGGCATCGGAGAAAAAAAGCGTTTCGAAGGTTTATTGATGTAGTATCGCTTAAGTGGTAATCTGACATAGCCATGAAACATGGAAATATATTAAATATTATTAATATATAATATATGATTCATATGATAATATAAAAATAATGGATACATGATCTACAAATGGGTAATGGATGGTAATGGTCCGTTACTCCATTAAAAAAACTAGAGAGTATTGCCAAAAACCATCATGATCGATGTTATTCCCATGTGGATGCCACCTGTTTTCATAGGGGATTCCTGCAATGTTACAGTGCCCTGAGGTGCCCCGCAAGCCCGGCATTGATGCCGTGGCTGTTGGTTTCTAAAAAAAGTGCCACGGATTCTTCAGGGTTGTAGATGTGGCTGTTTAACAGTGAACTGGAGGCTGAAATTGTGTTTCTCTTCACTTGCAGCTCTCTACACTCTAAAGAGTTCTTTTCTCCTTCCGTTGACTTCCATTGCAAGTGTGACACCTTGTGAGAGCTGTAGAATTTGCACCATGCGAATTCTACATTTTCGATTCGCAGATTCCAATGCTGATCCAAATCACACTGAGGTGCTCCGCTCTGTATGAAATGAAAGACGTGCTAAATCTTGTTTACACCCGATTAACATCGATATAAATTGATAGGCAATATGCAATCCAACTATTATTTGTGCCGTGGACAGATTCCGCGTACTGTTTCTGCTGGTGTGGTTCGCAGAAAATCATTCCTGTGAATTCACATAGCACAAGGAGATGGACCGAGAGGGAAGGCGGAAAACACAAAAACGCGGATCCATGGTGACAAGAACGATTTGTTGTTTGTAGAAGGTGTTTTGTTGCTTCACCTTTGGAGAATTCTGATTTTGGAACTGAGGTGAATCACACAGACATTTGTTGCTTGATTTGCGCACAGTTGATATGAATCAATTGGTCATAATGAAGGTCTGCAAGAAGGATGGCATGAACGTCGTGTTGCAGAGGTGTATTGAAAAAGCATAGTGTTTTCAGTGTTTTCAATCAACATGGGCTGCTAGACATGCTGCAATCTTGAAGGCCTTGATTTACCGCAAAAATGGCTCACAGTCTGTCCTCTGAGATTTTGACTGCAGCGACGCAGCTGCGACCAGCTCGGAGCTGAACTCACCGATTGAGTGAAATAGATCCGTTGGAGAAGAGTGAATGTGGCAAGGAGACTCCTGATGAGAGAATGTGTTCATTTACCAGGGTTGGGAAATGTGTGGCAGATTTCAAATATCACCAAACAAGACGACTGGTGGTGTCACGATTCCTCTAATTCATGATTACAGGTGATGTTCAAATCCCAAAAATAAGACGAAGGGAAGATTTACGACGGACGCCCGAGTTTTCAATGGCAAAAACCAGGGTTTCATCAGTTTTCAAGGGGGTTCATCAGTTTTCAAGGGAAATATTGGTTTCATCAGTTTTCAAGGGGAAAAACCAGGGTCTCATCAGTTTTCAATGGGAAAACCAATGGTGTTTCATCAGTTTTCATCAGTTTTCAATGGGAAAAAACCAGGGTTTCATCAGTTTTCAAGGGGAAAAAACAATGGATTCATCAGTTTTCAATGGGAAAAAACTAGGGTTTCATCAGTTTTCAATGGGTAAAGATCGAGTTTCATCAGTTTTCAATGGGAAAATCCATTAAAAACCAGGGTTTCATCAGTTTTCAATGGGAAAAACAATGGTTTCATCAGTTTTCAATGGGAAAAACAATGGTTTCATCAGTTTTCAATGGGAAAAAACAGGGTTTCATCAGTTTTCAATGGGAAAAACAATGGTTTCATCAGTTTTCAATGGGAAAAACAAGGGTTTCATCAGTTTTCAATGCGAAAAGATCGAGTTTCATGAGTTTTCAATGGGAAAAACAATGGTTTCATCAGTTTTCAATGGGGAAAAGACCAGGGTTTCATCAGTTTTCAATGGGAAAAAATGATTTCATCAGTTTTCAATGGGACAAAACCAGGGTTGCATCAGTTTTCAATGGGAAAAACAATGGTTTCATCTGTTTTCAAACGGAAAACACCAGGGTTTCATCAGTTTTCAATGGGAAAAAATGGTTTCGTCAGTTTTCAATGGGAAAAAATAAAGAATGGTTTCATCAGTTTTCAATGGGGAAAAACGATGGTTTCATCAGTTTTCAAGGGGAAAAACAATGGTTTCATCAGTTTTCAAGGGCAAAAACATTTTTGTTATCAGTTTTCAATGGGTAAAGATCGAATTTCATTGTTTTTCAATGGGAAAAACAATGGTTTCATCAGTTTTCAATGTGATATAACCAGGGTTTCATCATTTTTCAAGTGGAAAATAATGGTTTCATCAGTTTTCAATGGGGAAAAACCAGGGTTTCATCAGTTTTCAAGGGGAAAAACAATGGTTTCATCAGTTTTCAAGTGCAAACATATTTTTTTTATCAGTTTTCAATGGGTAAAGATCGAATTATCATCAGTTTTCAATGGGAAAAACAAGGGTTTCATCAGTTTTCAATGGGAAAAACAATGGTTTCATCAGTTTTCAATGAGAAAAAACCAAGGGAAAAGATCGAGTTTCATCAGTTTTCAATGGGAAAAACAATGGTTTCTTCAGTTTTCATTGGGAAAAACCAAGTTTTTCATCAGTTTTCAATGGGAGAAACAATGGTTTCATCAGTTTTCACGGGGAAAAAGCAAGGTTTCATCAGTTTTCAAGGGGAAAAAATGGTTTCATCACTTTTCAAGTTGAAAAAACAGGGTCTCATCAGTTTTCAATGGGAAAAACAATGGTTTCATCAGTTTTCAATGGGAAAAAACCAGGGTTTCATCAGTTTTCAATGGGAAAAACAATGGTTTCATCAGTTTTCAATGGGAAAAAACAAGGGTTTCATCAGTTTTCAATGCGAAAAGATCGAGTTTCATCAGTTTTCAATGGGAAAAACAATGGTTTCATCAGTTTTCAATGGGGAAAAGACCAGGGTTTCATCAGTTTTCAAGGGGAAAAATCCGGGGTTTCATCAGTTTTCAATGGGAAAAAACCAGGGTTTCATCAGTTTTCAAGGGGAAAAACCAGGGTTTCATCAGTTTTCATTGGAAAAACCATGGTTTCATCAGTTTTCAATGGGGAAAAACAAGGGTTTCATCAGTTTTCATTGGGAAAAACCAGGGTTTCATCAGTTTTCAATGGGAAAAAACCAGGGTTTCATCAGTTTTCAATGGGAAAAAAACAGGGTTTCATCAGTTTCCAATGGGGAAAAACAATGGTTTCATCAGTTTTCAATTGGAAAAACCATGTTTTCATCAGTTTTCATTGGGAAAAACCATGGTTTCATCAGTTTTCAAGGGGAAAAACCAGGGTTTCATCAGTTTTCATTGGAAAAACCATGGTTTCATCAGTTTTCAATGGGAAAAGATCGAGTTTCATGGAATTTTCTCTAAAAGACCACCCAATGCACCCCCGACTTTGAGGGATGCTCCGCGTCACTGCCCGGCGGCTGGCCCGTCGTGTGGGAGGTGTGGCAAATGCCCAATGCTGGTGTTTTCTTTTGCAAGACCTTTTGGTAATTTGGCTATGGATCAACACCTATTAATACAATTTTTAGTGGGATGAACATCCATTTACCAGCTATTTTGGGGTTCACCAGGGGTACCAGGGTTTTGACCCATCCCCATTTAGGGATATTTAGGGTAGCTATGGAAAATGGATGAAAATGGACCGTTTACATTGTTTACGCATGATTTTCCTAAACAAATCGTATTGAGCAGAGGGTGACTTGTGTGCAGGCTTCTGTGGGGCCTTATTGAGCCACTTGTCCTTTTACGTCCATTTCTTCCCATGTTGCCACCTTTCAGCATGACCCCATTTTCGCAATGTTGTCGAGGCAGCAGTAAAGTTCGCAACCACGAAGCAGGTGTTGTGTCGCTTACCATAACTCAGCACAACGACTTCGTGCCAGGGACCAAACCAGTAGCGGCTGCTAGCAATGTACCAGCGCCAACACCTGATGATTGGCAGGAGGCCAGGGTGCAGGGTGGAAAACCATGGAACATGGAAGGTGATTCTGGCTGAAAAAACACAATTGGTAGACTCCATAGGCACTATCATAGGAACCCCTGTAAACCAGTCCAATATTTCTGGGAATCCAAAGAATCCGCATTGCCCAAGAGAACTTGCAGAAATTCAAGCGTCCAGCCGTTTTGGCTTTGGATGAAGGGCTGTGCAAACCTGTGGTTTTGTGATGTTACGTGGCTTTGCTTTTGTCTTCGACAGCAGCTCATGACTGAAAAGCCAAGTGTATTTGGGTATGGGCCATGTGTCAAAAACCCGGCTGGTAAATGGATGTTCATCCAAAAAAAATTGGGCCCAATAGGTTTTAATCATTTCTTGGAATATTATCGGGACAACTACCAGCCAGAGGCATTTGCTCTCATACCAACCACCCTTTGACCACAGTTTTCGCAGCTGCAAGAAGGTACCTGACACTGCATCTGGCAAGTCCTACTGGTGGAACAAAAAGACCAACGAGGTCATGGGAGAAAATGGGCGAGTCATGCGGCCGTCTAGTCTGGCGGCCGATTTCCCTATCAGTGTAGGCTTGTCGGTTCCCATTCTTTTGGGGGAGGCTCGAACTTGAGCGTGTAGAGAGCCACTGTATTATTTTTGGATATTTTGAGTTTATCCATGTTAATTCCCTGTGTTCCTTCCACATATTCCCCATCTTCGATATTTTGACCGGGTTTGTCTCAAAATTTGGGATCATTTTCTGTACACAAACCACCGATGATCGAAGCTACATCCCTTAAAATCCAATTTTTCGGACGATAACTCCCCAATATTGCCAATATTCGTATCCTCAGGCTCGGTCCAAAAGACCCCTTGAAGAGTTCAATAGCCATTGATTGGGGTGAAATTAATCCTTCGTTTTGACACCTGTTTATTTGTGATACGCCCTGAAAATTAATTTTATACCCTATGTTTGACGCTTCAATGCTCCATCTTGAGGTCCAAATAAAAAAAAATGGATTGGTTCAATCCATTTTTTTGAAAAAATATGTCAAATTGTTGGTACTTCTCCTTTCTTGGATGGTTGAACTTCAAATCCAAACGACCTTTCCCCAACGCGGCGCCATGCGCCCAGACCACGGCAGTGGGTGCGCCAAAGCCCGGACCGGATCCTTGGGAGCAGGCGGGGGGTGCCGATGGGGTTTTTACCATGGCTATTTTCATGGGTTTTTTACGGTAAAGCCATTGCCATAAGGATGGAAAAGTCCCAAAATCAATCAACATCATAGAGATACTTTCAGAGATACTATTGAAGTTATTGGGATTTAACCGAAAACATCATGTCGGATAATGGATGATCATGTTTATATATATAGCATTGCCATAAACCAGCCATATGGATTGATAGATTATACCCATAAAAATGCTAAGTCAGTGGGGATGGTTACGACATTGCCTTACGATTTCGCATTAAATGGTCAATCCACCAGGAATGCGAAATCTACTGGAGATATATTACATAGACTTCTGGGTAAATTATAACGACCTCACTACGACCTCACTGGAAATCATAGTTAGTAAGGGGAATCATCCCCAAATGGCCTTAATTCAGGTTGGTGAAATATTATAATTTCCCCAGAGACTTGATTTTATCTAGTTTTCAGCCATTTTGTTTACTGGGATGACGACCCCTTTTTAGGTTTTGTTCATGTTGCAGCTTCAACGGGGTTGCTGGACAAGTCTAGGGCAACTATATGCCAAAAGCGCCGATGTTTTTTTTGAGTTTGGTGAATTAGAAAATATGGTTATACCCATTAAAACAATAGACATTTATAGTGGATTTACCCATTAAAAATGGTGATTATCCATAGTTATTATGGATCAATACCTATAGATACCATTTTTAGTGGGATGCACATCCATAAATCCCAGCTATTTTGATGTGAACTACAGGGGTACAGGGTTTTGACACACTGCCATGTGGCTTCAGGATGATACGAAGATGGAGTATACGACATGAGTTAACCATCTGAATCTCTTGGTCGATGTTGATATGATGGCCAGACTCTGACCTCACAGGTGTTGGGATGATGCAGTGAATTTTCAATGTTTTTCAGTATCAAGTTGTATTCATTTGATTCGTCTCTTCTTTGAGTATTGAAACCATCATATTGTGTTGGTCTTTTCTAATGGACCAGAGCTCCTCATGCCTTGTCAGTTGTCAGGTTCAAGACTCATCCGGCCAAAGCTACTGGTGGAATAAGCAAACAAACCAGGCCAAAATCGATTTTGCTTTTGTGTGGATAGGCTTGGTACAGACATCGTTGGACATATCATGTATGCAATGAAGTCATCGCACGCTCCCTGCAGAGTCGTCAAGTTCTATTTGCAATGACCCTCCGTGAAGGTTTTCTTCATGTGGGCATTGCATGGCATCACTGAAGTCCTTGTGACAGCACAGACTTGACTAGGCCACTCAGAACAGTGAAGAAAACAAGAAATGATACTCGTAGTTGTTTCATGTCGTTTCCTTGGGTGTCACACTTACTTCCTATGAAACGGGATTGATCAATACGATTCAATACGATTCGGACTGCAGAAACACATCACCTTTTGCAGAGCACTCAGCTCAAGCAGCTCAAGGCTTTGACCCTCAGGACCTGTTGCTTGCCATAATGCAATTCGACAAACGAACGCTTGCAGACAAAGTTTTGTTTGTATAACAAAGATTAACAAAGTATAAACAGTTCTTAATATAAGATAATATAAGCTCACCAGCTAGAATCCAACATTTGTACCGGTTCAACCTTAAATTTCCCAACAAAACCATCAACATTGATGATATCCTCTGAGGCTCTGAAAATCCCATTGGAAATCCACTGTGGAAGTTTGTAGCTGGGAAATTCATCTATGTTGGCTGTTCCATGATTTTCCATATGTTACGTGACCGGAGGGAGGGTGACTGAAGCTGTTATGGGCTGTTTGGGCTGTGGCGATGTCCAACTTCTACCATGTGCTTTGCATCTCCCCATCGGCCAGCGTGGATGAGATCCGTCACGCTTTCCGACGAAGGGCCTTGGAGGCCACGGTTAGATGAGCATGATGAGCATGGCGGAATGTGAGAGATCAAAGTTATACCTTGGTTGGTTGTGAAATAGGGCGCTTTAACCATGAAATATTTTGAACCAACAGAAGTCTGGGAATATGATACTGTATGATAGCTGCTAAATTATGGTCGATTGGTTATGAAATAGGGACTTATACTACCTAGCTCTTTGGAGATTGTGAACTCACCCACAGGATTGGGAAAACGTTTTCATCCAACTGGTATTTCATGAGATGGGATGGGGATATTTTGAATGGCTCGGCCCAGTGGCATTTTCCATTGCTTCACGTTGCTTCGATTGCTGGAGGGTACATGATGAATAGCTTGTAGGGCCCAATTGAGACGTGGACTAGTTTTTGTTGATCTTCAAGACTCTTTTGAGTCGGGGTGTTGCCAGCAACCCTGAGAGCCGAGATAAAATGCTGGCAGGTCCATCCAGACAAAGGTGGAAGCAAGGCAGGAGCACTGGGACGTCTGGATGCAAACTCAAGTTTGTACCCGGCAGGTACCCTCTGGTAAACTGACATATTTTTTTTGGACATGGCCATTTATAGTTGATTTACCCACTCAAAATTGTGATGTTCAATAGTTATGTTAGATTACCAGAGGGTACTATGTGCATTCATGGTCAAAACAGTTGATACAACATTCACAGCTGCAGTTGCTACCAATAGAAGAAGAATGCACGCGGGACCACACCAAAGTGGTGAAACGTGACAATCGTATTGCACAGAGACTGCGATCTTCTCTTACGCTAAGAATAAGACCAGTGTCAAGCGATTATTCTTCACTCAAGTTCACTCTGAAGATCAATTTGCAGCGCTCATGTGTGGTGGAAACATTATAGTCAATCATAGTTCCATGGCCTTTATAATTTTCCAAGCCAACTGGGAAATTGTGTTTGCTTATCCTTTTTGGAAGTTTAAAGATGAAGATTTGCACACATCAATGTTTCATTCGCTGAATCTGCCAGGAATCGTTTCACGAAGTCTATCAAGCTTCTCGGATGCGTTGAGTCCATCATTTTCTGTATTTCCCGTTGGTGAATCCATCCATCGTTGCTGGACGTCTATTTGGAACATGATTTTTCTGGGGGGTTCATGCTTGGTGGCTCATCCCACGAATCGTAAGTGGGTTATAACCCCAGTGATTGAAGTGGATTAACCCTACTTATCCCATTTATAACTGGGGTTATAACCTACTTACGATTCGTGGGATGAGCCACCAAGTGGCCTAAGCAAAACCAAGATGGATAGACGCTGAGTCATTGGATTCATATGGATTCATGTCATTTATGCCGCTGGCAAAAGTTGATACGTCCTTAAGGCCTTTGAGACATTGGCACATACCGAACGGCGCCAAAGTTATGATACCTGGCTCCGTGGAGAGCCACAGCGATTCTCGGATTTCGCGGAGTTGGAGAAACTCCATGGTTTTCCCATTGCGAAATGATCCCCCTTCAAGGTGGATTCAGATATATTCAGATGGTTTTCATGGATTTTCATGGACTTTCCAGATGTTAGTTTACTGAAGGTATGACATGGGAATTTTGCCGCACAAAAAGGGGCTGTTGGAACCAGGGCCTTGTATGGGTTCCAAACACCTGGAATTTTCATGGATACCCACACACTTGCTCACACTTTGCGGCAGTTAAAGAACGGAAGAGTGATGATTTCAGATGTTGGGGTGAGCTATTTGAGATAAACCTGTGTTTTTTGTTGGGACCAAAGCAGTACCTTTTGATTGTTCAAAAATAGTGTCTCCGCCCCCTAAAGTGTGATGTTTATGGAGGAAACGTTAAAAGAGAGAGTATTGCAGCACTGACAGGGCATCTTCCTTCAGTGGTGTGGGAGAGCTGCTCCAAAAACTCTAGAATTGCAGACTCCTTGGACTGTCAGGACGCTTCAAAGTGCAGAAACTCGATGCTTGGTGCGCGAAGTGCACAATCTTGTGCACAATCACCACCTGGAAATGAGAAATTGATTCTATACTCGTGTCCTGTTTCCTGTCTGACGTGTTTCTAAGCGGACAGCATTGTACTGTACCATCTTCTGTCCAGATTCTACCATGTGCCGAGATTATCCAAGATCAAGATATAATGGTACATATTATACATATGTGATATACTGTATCATGCATTTGTCTCATGTGGTTGGCTTCCGCGCATGGGCAAAGCCATGATCTTTCGCGACCTCTAAGGGCAAGAGAAAAGCACCGAAGAGCTCGGACGTGAAGGAAAAGAAGGCGAGACAGACGCCAGCGAAGCCAGCGAAGAGCAAAAGTGCCAAAGCCAGAGCGAAGCCAAATCCTGGAGCCATGAGGCCGAGGATGGAGGGTAGCTATAGGGGTGATCATGTTGACCTCGGTCTGAAATCATATTCTTTCACAGACCCAGGCATCCGGCGTGCCGTGTCTCACGGATCTGGGAGCTTCTGGGACAGCTGTCGCGGGAGAGTCGCCAGCAGGTGCCATGGTGCCCCAAAAACTCGAGAAAAATGGGGCGTGGGCCCTCAAGTGATGGCCGTTGAAATACATGAAATACAGGGGGCATTTACTTGATATATAGTCAACCAGGGATTTGGGGCGGCCCGCCCACCCTCAGACAAACAACTCTCTTCCGCTTTTGGGTCTTTCTTGTGGATCCCGACATTCTCGACACGTGCTACGAGGTGATCCAAGACATGTTTTCGCAGCAGCAGCGCCTTTTGCTAGAGAAGTGGATCATGGAAAACTCTGCTAGGAGTCCTGGAACTGCCCGTGGTACTTAACTTGTGCAAGCGCATTTATACTATGTACATGTGTTCGCGATTTTGAATAATGATGATGATGATGATGATGATGATCATGATCATGATCATGATCATGATCATGACAATCATTGTGCGAATCACAGTGATTGTGTGAATCACCATGATAACCCATCATTGCAATTAGATTTTGATTTATTACATAATGCCATATTTTCCATAGTACGTACATTTCTCAGTGTTTCTCCACCGCTCCCAAAACAGGACATCCTACGAGTCCGCATCTGGAATAGCAGTTCAACACACAGAGCAGCAGCACAAGCAGCAGAGGCAGGACATGCAAGCAGAAGATCTGGGGAATTTGGACGGCGTGTTGCCCAACCCCGTGGATGATGATTCCAGCAACTTGGAGAAGATGTGAAGTGGTGAAACATGTGAAACTGGGACTTGTATGATGTTCAGCAAACAATTAATCCCTTCCTCCTAATACTAAACCCCCCCCCTAATACAAAACACGGCAGGTAGTTTTTAGTATTAGGGGGGTATTTATTATTAGGGAACCAAATCGAAGTCATGTTAATTAGTTATTCATG